>JADMIO011851685.1_pt1 | contig 104129 bp, 107 predicted proteins | sample 8958161 | NCBI WGS metagenome assembly JADMIO01 (sample SAMN16585339, study PRJNA669376) | soil metagenome | isolation source: Crop rotation soil | place: USA: Cullars Rotation, Alabama | collected 2011
CTTTCCCTGGCCAGCTCCACGTCGCCGGCCGAAATCGAGCCTGCCCCTCATCTGTCAACGCCGCGCCGGGTGAGTCGGCCCCTCAAGTGTCAACGTCCGCCCCTCATCTGTCAGTGAGGGCCAAGTTTTCCGCGAGGTATCCACAACGCCGGCGGCCGGCCGCGGTGTCTCGCACACGGCTTCGACGGCGTTTCTGGCGCGTTTGCAGGGCCATAGACGGCCGCCAGCCCAGCGGCGAGGGCAACCAGCCGAGGGCTTCGCCCTGTCGCTCGACTGCGGCGAGCACTACTGGCTGTAAAAGGACAGACCACATCATGGTTCTGTGTTCATTAGGTTGTTCTGTCCATTGCTGACATAATCCGCTCCACTTCAACGTAACACCGCACGAAGATTTCTATTGTTCCTGAAGGCATATTCAAATCGTTTTCGTTACCGCTTGCAGGCATCATGACAGAACACTACTTCCTATAAACGCTACACAGGCTCCTGAGATTAATAATGCGGATCTCTACGATAATGGGAGATTTTCCCGACTGTTTCGTTCGCTTCTCAGTGGATAACAGCCAGCTTCTCTGTTTAACAGACAAAAACAGCATATCCACTCAGTTCCACATTTCCATATAAAGGCCAAGGCATTTATTCTCAGGATAATTGTTTCAGCATCGCAACCGCATCAGACTCCGGCATCGCAAACTGCACCCGGTGCCGGGCAGCCACATCCAGCGCAAAAACCTTCGTGTAGACTTCCGTTGAACTGATGGACTTATGTCCCATCAGGCTTTGCAGAACTTTCAGCGGTATACCGGCATACAGCATGTGCATCGCATAGGAATGGCGGAACGTATGTGGTGTGACCGGAACAGAGAACGTCACACCGTCAGCAGCAGCGGCGGCAACCGCCTCCCCAATCCAGGTCCTGACCGTTCTGTCCGTCACTTCCCAGATCCGCGCTTTCTCTGTCCTTCCTGTGCGACGGTTACGCCGCTCCATGAGCTTATCGGGTCCACTCGCGAACGCAGAAAGGCCCACCCGAAGGTGAGCCAGTGTGATTACATTTGCGGCCTAACTGTGGCCAGTCCAGTTACGCTGGAGTCACTAGTATTTAGGTGACACTATAGAAGCGGCCGCGACAACTTGTCCACGTGGAATTCTAAGCTTAGGATCCCAATGTGCTGGAAAGACGGCGAGTCGACCGCGCCCGGCGTGGACGTGTTCGACCGCGAGCGCGTATTCGTGGAGTCGTCGCTGGTGACGCTCGTGAAGCGCTTCCCGGGCCTGCGGCTCGTGCTCGAGCACGCCACGACGGGCGACGCGGTGGCCTTCGTGAAGGAGGCCGGCGCGAATGTCGCCGCAACGCTCACCGCGCACCATCTTCTTTACAGTCGAAACTCGATCTTCGAGGGCGGCATCCGGCCGCACTACTACTGCCTGCCGATCCTGAAGCGCGAGGAGCATCGCAGGGCGCTGCTCGCCGCGGCGACCGGCGGCGACCCGAAGTTCTTCCTCGGCACCGACAGCGCGCCGCATCCGAAGCACTTGAAGGAGCATCCTTGCGGCTGCGCCGGCATTTTCACGGCGCACGCGGCGATCGAGCTTTATGCGGAGGCTTTCGAGGCCGCGGGCGCGCTGGACAAGCTCGAGGCCTTTGCAAGCTTCAACGGCGCCGATTTCTACCGCCTGCCGCGCAACACCGCGAAGATCACGCTGACCCGGGATTCGTGGCCGGTCCCGGCCGAGTATCCGTTCGGCGAGTCCAGCGTGGTGCCGCTGCGGGCGGGCGAGAAAATCGCCTGGCGGGTCGCCTAGGCGTGCATCCGGCGATCCGCTCGCCGATCTTCCAGTCCATCGCCGCGTCGCTCGAGCGCCTTCCGGGCGATCGCATCGCGACCTGCGAAGAGCTGAATGCCCTCGGAGGCCCGGTGCGATTCGTCGAGCAGGCGGCGCCGCTCGATGAGGCTTACGAGATGTTCGTCAGGCGCAGCGGCGAGGTACCGACCCGGCCCGGCAACTGGCACGATGTTTTCAATGCGCTCGCGTGGCTTTCCTTTCCGCGCACCAAGGCCGTCCTGAATCGCCTGCATTGCGAGGAGATCGAGGCGCGCGGGGTCAAGGGCAATCGCGGGACGGCTCGCGACGTGCTTTCGCTGTTCGATGAAGGCGGCGTCATCGTGGCGAGCGCCGATGCCTCGCTGCTCGGGCTGCTTCGGCGCTTCGAGTGGAAAGCACTGTTCTGGGAACGCCGCGTCGAGGTGCTCGCGGGCATGCGTTTCTTCGCCTTCGGGCATGCGATCCTGGAAAAAGCGCTCGAGCCCTACAAGGCGGTAACGGCGAAGTCGCTGCTCCTCGACGTTTCCGAAGATTTCCTGCAATGGCCCTTCGAGCGTCAGCTCGCGGAAGCCGATCGCAGGGCCGCCGACTGGTTTTCACGGCCTGGCGCGCTCGCTTCAACCCGCGGGCTCTCGCCGCTGCCGGTAATGGGCGTCCCCGGCTGGGCGGAAAACGCGAGGCCGGATTTCTATGACGATGCGGCCGTTTTCAGGTCCTCGAGGCAGTAAAATCGTCCCCGAAGCTGGCCGGACGGTCGCTGTGGGCGGTTGCATGGCCCATGGAGGAAAGTCCGGGCTCCAAAGAGCAGGGTGCCGGGTAACGCCCGGCCGCGCATAAGGGCCTCAAAACCCCAAGGCGAGGAACAGGGCCACAGAGACGAGTCCGGCGGGGCAACCCGCCGGGGTGAAACGCGGCAACCTCCACCCGGAGCAACACCAAATAGGCGGACGACGACGCTGCTCGCCGATGTCCGCGGGTAGGTGGCTTGAGCCGTGGGGAGACTCACGGCCCAGAGGAATGGCCGTCTCGGAACGAAAGTTCTAGACAGAACCCGGCTTACAGGCCAGCTTCGCTTGAATTCTTCCTACTGCGCTTCGATGAGCTCGATCTCGCCCAGCACCTTCTGCGGGGTGAGGTCGTTCATGCACTTGAAGTGCCCGAGCGGGCATTCGCGCTGGAAGCACGGGCTGCACGGAAGGTTCTCGATGCGCGCGATGCGCGCGTGCTCGGTGAGCGGCGGCGTGTGCTCGGGGCTCGAAGAGCCGTACAGCGCGATGAGCGGGCGGTCGAGCGCCGCGGCGACGTGCATCAAGCCCGAATCGTTCGTCACCACCAGCTCGGCGAGCGCGATCAGGTCGACGGCGCTCGCGATGTCGGTGCGGCCGCAAAGGTTCGCCGCTGCCCCGTCCGAGAGCGCGGCGATCTCCTCGCCGAGCGCCTTCTCCTTCTTCGATCCGATCAGCCACGTGGCACGCCCGCGCGCGGCGAGCCGGCGCGCGAGCTCGGCGAAGTGCCTTGCCGGCCAGCGCTTGGCCGGGCCGAACTCGGCGCCGGGACAGAGCGCCACGACCGGACGGCGCCGGTCGAGGCCGAGCCGGCTCATCGTGATGATCTGGTTCGCCTGGTCGACGATCAGGCGCGGCGGCGCCAGCGGCCGCGACACCGTTTCGCCGGGCCGCTCGGCGAGCAGCGCGTAGCGCTCGGCCATGAGGGGCAGCTTCTTCTCGTCGAGCTTGTGCAGGATGTTGAGCAGGCCGTAGCGTGACTCGCCGACGAAGCCCACGCGCAGCGCGATGTCCGCGAAGAACGGGATGAGCGCCGACTTGAACGTGTTGGGCAGCACGACGGCTTCGTCGTAGCGCCGCTCGCGCAGCCGCTTGCCGAGCTGCCAGCGCCGGCGAAGATGCAGCTGGCCGTGCTCGAACGGCGACTGGATCACCTCGGCGATTTCCGGCATGCGCTCGAGCAGCGGCGCGGTCCAGGGCGGGGCGATGGCGTCGATCACCACGCCGGGCAGGCGGCGCTGCAGGCGCGCGAACAGCGGCTGGGCGAGGAGCGCGTCGCCGACCCAGTTGGGCGCGACGATGAGGATGCGGGCCAAGAAGCCGGCCCCTAAACCGGGATGCGGGCCATGAGGTGCCCTTTAGCCGTGCCCCTTGTGGGGCGCGCCCTTGTACACGTACGTGGTCCCGCAATACGGGCAAAGCACCTCGCCCGCCTTGGCGACGTCGAGGAACACGCGCGGATGCATGCGCCACAAGGGCGCGTCCGGCGTGGGGCAGTGCAGGGGCAGGTCCGTCTCGCGGATCTCGACGGGCCGGGTGTCCCTCTCGCTCGCCATCAGACCTTCGCCTTCACTTTGCGGGCCGGCTGCTCTTCGTACACCGGCGTGAGCCAGTCCGCGTGCTTAGCCGACTTGCCCTGCACCACGTCGAAGAACAGCTTCTGCAGCTTTGCCGTCACCGGCCCGCGCCGGCCTTCGCCGATGACGCGGCCGTCCACTTCGCGGATCGGCGTAACCTCGGCGGCCGTTCCGGTGAAGAACGCCTCGTCGGCGATGTAAAGGTCGTCGCGCGTCAGGCGCCGCGAGACCACTTCGTAGCCGAGCTCGCTCGCGAGCGTGATGATCGAGTCGCGCGTGATGCCCATGAGCGCGGAGGCGATCTCCGGCTCGTAGATCTTGCCCTTGCGCACGATGAAGAGGTTCTCTCCCGCCCCCTCGGCGATGAAGCCGTCGACGTCCAGCAGCAGCGCCTCGTCGTAGCCGGCCTCGACGGCCTCCGTGTTGGCGAGGATCGAGTTGGCGTACGTGGCGGCGAACTTGGCACGCGCCATGGTGACGTTCACGTGGTGGCGCGCATAGGACGAGGTCTTCACGCGGATGCCCTTTTCGAGCGCCTCCTCGCCGAGGTACGCGCCCCAGGGCCAGGCGGCGACGGCCACGTGCACCTTCGCGCCCTTGGGCGAGACGCCCATCTTCTCCGAGCCGTAGAAGGCGATCGGACGGATGTAGCAGGCCTCAAGCTTGTTGGCGCGCACCGCCTCCTTCTGCGCCTCCAGCAGCGTGGCACGGTCATAGGGCATCGGCATCTGGTAGATCTTGGCCGAGTTGAACCAGCGCTCGGTGTGGTCCTCGAGCCGGAAGATCGAAGTGCCGTCGACGGTCTTGTAAGCGCGCACGCCCTCGAATACGGCCAGGCCATAGTGGAGCGAGTGCGTGAGCACGTGGGTGGTGGCATCGCGCCACGGCACCAGCTTGCCGTCGTACCAGATCATTCCGTCGCGGTCGCCCATCGACATGGGAAGCACTCCAGGTTCGGGAACGGGGATTTTAGCTTACTCGCCTCGCAGGTCGCCAAACACGGCGCCCCAGAGCCGCAGCGTCGCACGGGTGTGTTCCTGCAGCTCCTGCGCGGGAACCCGCGCGTAGCGTTCCCCCGCAAGTCGCAGGGCGTGCTGGCGGCGGCGGAAAGCGCGGTAGGCGTTCCCGACGGCCTGGGCGTCGGCGCGGTCGATGAGCTTCAGGTCGGCCGCGATCCCGAGGAGTGCGATGTTGCCGTCGTTGGCGGTGAGCTCGGGGTGCGCGCGGGCGTTCGCCAGCACCAGGTACTGGACCATGAATTCGACGTCGATCATGCCGCCGCGGTCGTGCTTGATGTCGAACAGGCCGCTGTCGTTCGGATGCCCCTCGAGCAGCTTCTCGCGCATCTCCAGGATGTCGGCGCGCAGCTTCACGGGATCACGCTCAGCGCGCAGCACCGCGCGCCGCTCCTCTTCGAACAGGGCCCCGACCGTCGCGTCGCCGGCGGCGAAACGGGCGCGGGTGAGCGCCTGGTGCTCCCAGGTCCACGCGGATTCGCGCTGGTACTTTCGAAACGCCTCCATGGAGGAAACCATGAGGCCGCTCGCGCCCTCGGGCCGCAGCCTCAGGTCCGTCTCGAACAGCACGCCGGCCGCCGTTCGGCTGGTGAGCCAGTTGTTGATTCGCTGAGCGAGCCGCGCGTAGACCTCGACGGCCTGCTCGTGCGGATCCTCGTAGAGGAAGATGATGTCCAGGTCCGACGCGTAGCCGAGCTCCTTTCCGCCGAGCTTGCCGTAGCCGACGATGGCGAAGCGCGGCTTCTGATTGGCGTATTCCGGGAAGCGCGCGCGTACCAGCGTCCAGCAGAGCTGCAGCGTCACTTCGAGCATGCAGTCGGCGAGCTCGGTGAGCTCGTCGGCGAGCTTCTCCACCGTCACCAGGCCGCTCAGGTCCCTTGCCAGCAGCCTGAAGACCTGCGCGTGATGCGCTTCGCGCACGAGGTCCATCTGGCGCTCCGGGTCCTCGCCGCTGTCCATCAGCTGGCGCAGCAGCCGGTTGGAGAACGCCTTCCAGTCGGTCGCTTCCTCCAGCGCGCGCGGGTCGAGCAGCTCGTCGAGCACGATCGGATGGCGGACCAGGTAGTCGGCGGCCCACGGTGAAGCGCTGACCAGGTCCACCACGCGCGACATGGCCTGGGGATGCTCGTCGAGCAGCGCGAGATACGCGGCGCGGCGCGAGATGGCTTCGACGAGGTCGAGCGAGCGCACCAGGGCCGGCAGGGGGCGTGTGCGCTTCGAAGCCTCCTCGATCAGGTCCGGCACGAGCGAATCCACGCGAAGGCGACTGGATTCGGGAAGCTCACCGTAGCGCGAGCCCGAGCGAAACGCGGCGAGCCGCGAGGCGGCCTCCGCCCCGTCCTCGTAGCCCAGGGCCGCGAGCCGCTCCGTGCTTTCCTGCGAGTCGGGAGCCAGCCACACCGGCGCCAGGGCATGCCGCGGCGTGTCCGGCATCGAGAAGATGCGCTCGAAATGCCGCGATACCCGGTCCCGGTGCTCGTCCAGCGCCTCGCGGAATGACGCCCAGGAGGCGAATCCCATCGCGAGGGCCACGCGCTCGCGATCGCCGTCGTCTTCGGGCAGCGTGTGCGTCTGCGCGTCGTCCAGGTACTGAAGCCGGTGCTCGAGCTTGCGAAGGAAGACGTACGCGTGCGAGAGCTGCGCCTGCGCTTCTTCGGTGATCACGCGCTTCGCGGCGAGGAGCTTCAGCACCGCGAGCGTGGGCCGCGTGCGCAGCTCCGCCTCCCGGCCGCCGCGGATCAGCTGGAAGGCCTGCGCGATGAACTCGACTTCCCGGATGCCGCCCGGCCCCAGCTTGACGTGGTCGGCGAGCTCGCGCCGCGCCACTTCCGCGCGCACTTCCGCATGCAGCTCGCGCATGGCGGCGAACGTGCCGTAGTCGAGATACTTGCGGAACACGAAAGGCCGAACGATCGCGTCGAGCGCTTCGTGCTGCTCGCCCGTGACAGGCCTTCCCTTGATCCACGCGTAGCGTTCCCATTCGCGGCCATGCGCGACGAGGTAGTTTTCCAGCGCGTCGAAGCTCGCGGCGAGCGGCCCCGCATCGCCCCACGGCCGCAGCCGCATGTCGACGCGGAACACGCGCCCATGCTCCGTTGCCCGGTCGAGCAGCGCGATCAGGCGCTTGCCGAGCGCGGCGAAGTATTCGTGGTGGCTGACCGAGCGCGCGCCACCGGAGGTGTCGCCCTCCGACGGATACACGAACACGAGGTCGATGTCGGAGGAGACGTTGAGCTCGACGCCGCCCAGCTTGCCCATGCCCACCACGATGAGCTTGCCGCTTTCCGGCGTGCCGAGCTCCGGGGCAAGCTCGCGCTCGATCAGCGACTGGCCAAGGCGCAGCGAGATGTCCGCGAGCCCGGTCATCGCGCCGCAGACTTCATCGAGGGTGGCGGTACCGGAGAGGTCGCGCGCCATCGTTCGCAGCATCACGCGCGAGCGCAGCCTGCGCAGCGCCTCGCCAAGCGAAACCGTGTCGTGCGCGGCACGGTCGCGAAGGAAGGCTTCCATTTCGGCAGCGGTCCAGCCTGCCGGGGCGAGCGTTTCACTCTTCAGCGCGGCGTCGGCCTCGACCAGCCGGCGCGCGTAGCGGGAGTACTCCGCGTAGAATTCCGGGGTCATCTTCATTCGCATTCATTGTAGTGCCCGCGCAGGGCGTCCCCCATGGCGAAAAGAACTTGACGCTTTCCCAAACCGGCCGTGGCAGTGAAGGGCGACAAGGCGCCCGGAAGCTGCTCCGCGCGGCCGCATGGACGCTCACCGCCTTCTACTTCATCGCCGCGGTCGCGGTGCTCGTGCTCCAGTACTGGGTGCTGCCGGACGTGGGGCGGCACTCGCAGGCGATCGAGCAGGCCGTGTCGCGCGCGCTCGGCGAGCGCGTGACCATCGGCGAGATCGGCGCGCGCTGGACCGGACTGCACGCGGAGCTCGACCTCATCGACGTGCGCATCCACGACCGCGCCGACAAGCTCGCGCTGCAGCTTCCTGCGGTCCAGGCGGTGGTGGGATGGCGCTCGATCCTGTTCGGCTCGCTGCAGCTGCGCTCGCTTGCCCTCGAGCGTCCCAACCTGAGCGTGAAGCGCGACGCCGAGGGGCGCCTTTTCGTCGGCGGCATGGCGCTCGGCGCCCGCCCGGGCGACGAAAGCTCCTCGACGTGGCTGCTCGACCAGCCGGAGATCCTGGTGCGCGATGCGCAGCTCTCGTGGGAAGACGAGCTGCGCGGCGCGCCGGTCCTCTCGCTCGCGGCCGTCAACCTCGTGATCCGCAACCGCGGCGACACGCACCGGCTGTCGCTGCGCGCCTCGCCAAGCTCCGAGCTCGCATCGGCGCTGGACATTCGCGCCGAGCTCGAAGGCGCACGCACGCAGGAACTGCTCGACTGGAAAGCGCGCGTTTTCGCGCAGCTCGATTACGTCGACCTCGCGGCGTGGAAGGCCTGGGTCGACTACCCGCTCGAAGTGCAGTCGGGGCGCGGGGCGTTGCGGGTCTGGGCTTCCCTGGATCGCCGCCGGCTGACGCAGGCGACCGCCGATGTCGCGCTCGCCGACGTTCGCACCCGGCTCGCGCCCGAGCTGCCGCTGCTGGACCTCGAGCACCTGCGCGGACGCCTGGGCGCGGCCCGCGACGACACCGAGACCGCCGTGACCGGACGCGGCGTCGAGATGAAGCTCGCGCGCGCGGCGTTGCTGCCCGCTGCCGACTTCGATTTCCGCTGGCAGGCGCCGACCGGCAAGGCGCTTGCGAAAGGCGCTCTCAAGGCAAGCGCCGTGGCGCTCGAGCCGCTTGCGAGCCTGGTCGAGTACCTGCCTGTTCCCGCGGCGTTGCGCGAGCGCATCGCCGAATCCGAGCCGCGCGGAACGCTGCAGGACTTCAAGCTGGACTGGACGGGCGACGGCGGCGATCCGGCCACGTTCTCCCTGCACGCCCGTTTCAGCGGCCTGGCCCTCAAGAAATACGCGGACGTCGGCGGCTTCTCGGGCGCCACCGGAACCGCCGATGCCACCGAGAGCGGCGGGAGCCTGCGCCTCGATTCGCGCGGCGTGGTCCTCGACCTCGCGCGCTGGATGCCGGGCGAGCGCATGGATCTCGATTCCCTGGTCGCGAACGTGACCTGGCGGCGCAAGGACGGGCAGCTCGAGCTCGGCTTCAGCAACGTCGCGGCCTCGAACAAGGACCTCGCGGCAACAATGAGCGGCAGCTTCGCCTCGCGGCCCCGTGCCGGGCCGGAGGGCGCCGACCAGCGCGTGCTGGATCTCTCGGCGAGCTTTCCGCGAATCGAGGGCAAGGCGGCGTGGCGTTACATACCGCGGCTTCCGCCTGCGGTGGTCGACTACCTTCGCGATGCGATCGACGGCGGGACGCTTTCCGATGTGCGGCTGCGCATCAAGGGCGACCTGAAGGACTTTCCTTTTTCCGATCCCAGGACCGGGGTGTTCCAGGCGAGCGGGCGCATCACGGCGGGCGACCTTCAGTTCGCGCAGCGCTGGCCGCGGGTCAACGGCATCACGGGCGAGCTGCGCTTCGAAGGCCAGCGCCTGCAGGTCACCGCGTCGCGCGCGGCAATCCTCGCGGCTCGCGTCTCAGGCGTTCGCGTGCAGATCGCCGACTACTACCATGGCGATCCGGTGGTGCACGTCGAAGGCAACGTGGACGGACCGGTGCCGGAATTCCTGCGCTACATCGAGGCCAGCCCGGTGTCGGAGCTGATCGGCGGCGTGACGCGCGGCATGTCGGCCGGGGGGCCGGGCCGCCTGCAGCTCACCGTGGACGTGCCGGTGCGGCGTCTCACGCAGGTCAAAGTCGCGGGCGCCTTCCAGTTCGCCGGCGGCTCGTTCACCTTCGACCCCGCTCTGCCGCCGCTTGCTCAACTCAATGGCCGACTCGACTTCACCGAGGAAGGCCTTTCGGCGCGCGGGCTCACGGCGCAGTTCATGGGAGGGCCGGCGAGCTTTTCCATCGCGACGCGGCCGGAGCGCTCGGTCGTGGTCAACGCGCAGGGGAGCGCGACCATCGCTGCGGTGCAGAAGGCGTTCGACCTCGACTGGCTGCAGCGCGCGAGCGGCAGCGCGGCGTGGACCGCCACGGCGAATGTGGGGCCCAACCGTTTCGACCTCGTGGTCGATTCGCCGCTCGCGGGCGTGGCCATCGCGCTGCCGGCGCCGCTCGGCAAGCGCCCGGGGGAAACGCTGCCCTTGCGCGTGGAGCGCAGCACGCGCGCCGATTCCGAGCTGCTGAAGCGCGCGCGCGTCGCGTCGCTGCCCGCCGGGGGCGATGCGATCGCGTTCACCGCGGGCAAGTCCGTGAACGGCGTTTTCGTGCGGCGAAAGACGACCGCGGGCTATGCGCTGCAGCGCGGCGCGCTGGGTGTCTTCGAGCCCGCGCCGCCGGCCGAGGAGTCGGGCATCGCGCTCGCGGGGACGTTCAGCTACCTCGACCTCGATCGCTGGCGCGGTGTGCGCGACGATCCGAAAGGTGGCGCGGGCGGTGAGGCGTCGCTCAAGAGCGTGCGGTTGTCCGTGAACGCGCTCGATGCCGGTGGCAAGCGCTTCAACGACGTGCGGCTGCGCGCCGTGCCCGCGCCGAAAGGCGGCTGGTCGGTAGACGTCTCCGCGAAGGAGCTCGAGGGCACGCTGGGCTGGCAGGACGAGGGCCGCGGGCGCATCGTCGCCCGCCTGAAGCGCTTCACGGTGCCCGAGCCCGGCGCCGAGGCGCCTTCGACGGAAACGCCCGGCAGCGAGCTGCCGGCGCTCGACATCATCGCGGACGATTTCGTAATTGGCGATAAGAAGCTCGGCCACCTCGAGCTCATCGCGGCCAACGAAGCGCGCAACTGGAGGATCGACAAGCTCCTACTCTCCAACCCGGACAGCAAGCTGGTCGCGACCGGGCTGTGGCAGAGCTGGGCGACGCGGCCCAGCATCAGCCTCGACTTGAAGCTAGACGTGAGCGACGCCGGCGCTTTCCTTGCCCGCGTCGGCTTTCCCGGCACGATGCGCGGCGGCAACGCGGTGTTCGAGGGCAGGGTCGGCTGGGTCGGCGGCCCGCAGGCGATCGACTACCCGACCCTCACGGGCGACGTGAAGCTCACCGCGGGCAAGGGCCAGTTCATGCGCGCCGAGCCAGGCGTCGCCAAGCTGCTGGGGATCCTGAGCCTGCAGACCTGGCTGCAGCTCGACTTCCGCGAGGCGCTCGGCGACGGGTTCATCTTCGACACGCTGTCCTCCAGCGCGCGCATTAACCGCGGCATCCTGGCGACGGACGATTTCGCGATGGCCGGCAAGTCGGCGCGCGTTACCATGGCTGGAAGCGTCGATCTCGCCGGCGAGACGCAGAACCTCCGGTTCCGCGTGGTGCCCTCGATAGGGGACAGCGCTTCAACGGTGGTGGGCTTGATCGGTGGCCCGGTGACGGCGCTCGGTGCGCTCGCCGTGCAGCGCCTGCTGAAAGACCCGCTGGGCAAGCTGTTCGCAGTCGAGTACGCCGTGACCGGCAGCTGGTCGGACCCGAAGGTCGACCGGGTGCGTGCTGAAACGACCCAGGCAGGAGCGCCGATCAATGAATGACCTGACCGCAAGACCCGCCTTCAAAGTCGCTGCCGTGCAGATGGTCTCCGGCCCGGTGGTCGCGGAGAACCTCGCCGCCGCGGGCGATCTCGTCGCCGAAGCGGTGGCCAAGGGCGCCCGGCTGGTGGCGCTCCCCGAGTACTTCTGCCTCATGGGCAATCGCGACCGCGACAAGGTCACGGTTCGGGAAGCGGACGGCGACGGCTCCATCCAGCGGTTCCTGTCGGAGACCGCGGCGAAGCACGGCATCTGGCTCGTCGGAGGCACCGCGCCCCTCGCGACAGGCGATCCGGAGCGGGTGCGCAATTCCTGCCTCGTCTTCGACGAGCGGGGAAAGCGCGTGGCGCGCTACGACAAGATCCACCTGTTCGGATTCGACAACGGCACGGAGAAGTACCATGAGGCTTCTTCCATCGAGCCGGGAGACCGGCCGGTCGCGGTCGACTCGCCGTACGGCAGGCTCGGCCTCTCGGTGTGCTACGACGTGCGCTTTCCCGAGCTCTATCGGTCCTACGCGCCGGTGGACATCCTGTTCGTGCCTTCCGCCTTCACCGTGCCGACGGGACGCGCGCATTGGGAGACGCTGCTCCGCGCCCGCGCCATCGAGAACCTCGCGTACCTCGTCGCGCCTGCGCAGGGCGGCACTCATCCGAGCAAGCGCAGCACCTGGGGACACAGCATGGTCATCGACCCTTGGGGGGAGGTGCTGGCGAGCCTCGATTCGGGGCCCGGCGTTGTGATCGCGGAAATCGACCCCATGAAAGTGGTGAAGGTGCGCTCGAGCCTGCCCGCCCTGGAGCACCGTATTCTTCAAGGAAACAAGGGGTTAAACCCCGCGAATAGCCCGGTGCAGGCTTAGGCTACTATCTTCGGACGCCCGCTTTCGGCGGGTCTTTTCCCCTTTGCAGCAGGTGACATGAACGCTCCAGAACAGTTGTTTCGCACCGCCGATTCCTACCTCCTTTCCCCGTTCGACCTGGGCACGAGCCAGATCGAGCAGGTCTTCGGCACGATGCTCAGCCACAAGCTCGACTATGCGGACCTGTACTTCCAGTACTCGCGCAGCGAGGGCTGGAGCCTCGAGGAAGGCATCGTCAAGTCCGGCAGCTTCAGCATCGACCAGGGCGTTGGCGTGAGGGCCATCTCGGGGGAGAAGACGGCGTTCGCTTATTCGGACGAGATCAGTCTTCCGGCGCTCCAGGATGCGGCGGTGACGACGCGCGCTCTCGGCAAGGCCGGCAAGTCGGGCCGCGTCGCGGTGCGCAGGAAGTCCGGCGCCGTACAGGCCGCCGGCGCGCTCTATCCCGCCATCGATCCGCTCGCGTCGCTCCCGGACACCGAGAAGGTGAAGCTGCTCGAGCGGCTGGAGAAGATGTGCCGCGCGCGCGATCCTCGCGTCGTGCAGGTGATGGCGAGCCTCGCCTCGGAATACGAAGTGGTGCTGGTGGCGCGCTCGGACGGGCGCACCAGCGCCGACGTGCGGCCGCTGGTGCGCTGCTCGGTGCAGGTCATCGCCGAGCAGAACGGCCGGCGCGAGCAGGGCTCTTCCGGCGGCGGCGGGCGCTGCGATTACGCGATGTTCACCGATGAGCTGCTGGAGAGCTACGCGGAGAAGGCGGTTTCGCAGGCGCTCATCAACCTCGAGTCGCGCCCCGCGCCCGCGGGCGCGATGACCGTGGTGCTCGGGCCCGGCTGGCCGGGCGTGCTTCTGCACGAGGCGATCGGCCACGGCCTGGAAGGCGACTTCAATCGCAAGGGCAGCTCCGCATTCTCAGGACGCATCGGCGAGCGCGTCGCCGCGCCCGGCGTGGCCGTGGTGGACGACGGCACGCTGCCGGGTCGGCGCGGCTCGCTCAACATCGACGACGAGGGCAACCCCACCCAGTGCAACACGCTGATCGAGAATGGCGTGCTGCGCGGCTACCTGCAGGACTCGCTAAACGCGCGCCTGATGAAGATGCCGGTCACCGGCAACGGACGCCGCGAGTCGTTCGCCCACATCGTGCTGCCGCGCATGACCAACACCTACATGTTGAACGGCAAGGACGATCCCGCCGAGATCATTGCCTCGGTGAAGAACGGACTTTATGCCGTCAACTTCGGCGGCGGGCAGGTCGACATCACCAACGGCAAGTTCGTGTTCTCGGCGTCCGAGGCCTACATGATCGAGAACGGCAAGATCACCTACCCGGTGAAGGGCGCGACGCTGATCGGCAGCGGCCCCGAATCGCTGAAGGACGTCACCATGATCGGCAACGACCTCGCGCTGGATACGGGCGTGGGCACCTGCGGCAAGGAAGGGCAGAGCGTGCCGGTCGGCGTCGGCCAGCCGACGCTCAAGCTCGAGAAGATGACCGTCGGCGGGACGGCGTAAAAGGCGGCGTGCGCGCGGCGCACGCTACAACCCGGCTTCGTAGCGTGTGCCATGCGCACGCTGCATAGCCAGGCACGAGACTACGTGCGCCGGCGCGGCAGCAGCGCCAATCCCGCAGCGAGCAGCAACAGCGACGAAGGCAGGGGCACGCTCGCCGTGAAGTTGTCGAACCCGATCCAGTTGCTCAACGCGCTGCCGGTGCCGTTGAAGGTCACCGACGTGAGGTTGGTCCAGTTCAGCACCACCTGCTGCGCATCGTTGATCGGCCCCGAGCCGTCGAAGATGCCGTCCATGGTCACCGTGGCCGCCAGGGTTCCGCCCCCGAACAGCGTGCCGACGATGTTCACCGTCCGCGCGTAATTCTGGTCGTCCACTTCGCCCAGGTCGAAGCCGCCCAGGCTGAACGTCCCGCCGCCCGTCTTCACCAGCGTCACCGTGGCATCGTGGAATGCGAACAGCGTCGTCCCGTTGTAGTACACGAACGTCGGATTGGCGATGTGCATCAGGTGCTCATGCCCGCTCGACGAAGTGAAGGTGAAGCCATCCGACATCAGCGGTCCGGTCACGATCACGTTCGTGGTCGCGACCGCGACGTCTTCGAAGTCGATCATCGCGGCGCCCGCCGGGGCGATGCCCAGAAGCGCCAGTGCGATGCCGGCCAGAACCTTGCCCAGATTGCTGCTGCTCATTTGCCCCCCCGCGGAGATGTGCGTCCCGAACAGGGTTCGATAGCAACCTTCGTACCTGCGCGGAGTTACCTGTTTTTGAAAGGTTTACGGGCCGCGCCCGGCCGGGACGTAAAACGGGCCGACAGGCTAGGCAGCCAACTGCCCCGCGATGCGGTTCCACTCGCCCCAGCGCTCGCCGTCCGACGGGTACTTGGGATGGTCGCAGCGCAGCAGCACGAGCTTCTTTCCGCCTATCGTGTATTCGCGCGCCTCGTTGAACTGCAGGCCGCTCTTGTAGGCCTGCTTCTGGTCGTCGGCGACCTGTTTGGGCTCGGCCGCCGACCAGACGCCGGCCTTGCGCAGCGCTTCGATGAGGCCATCGGCCACGTTGCCCTTCGAAGGGTCGCAGACGTAAAGGCTGCCGTTGCGCTTGTCGCCTGCGTCGAAGCTCATCCTCGTGTCGTCCACCAGCGTGGCCAGCGTCCAGCTCATTTCTTGGTTCCCCCAGTGCGTTCGGCGAAGAGGATTTCCGCGCCGTCATCGACGTCTTGGAGTGGATTCGCACGGCAGTAGTCGTCCATCCAGCGGTAAGTCGCCTCGTTCTGCAGGCGGTCCGCTTCCGCGCCCTTGGGCGCGCCCCAGAATTCCTTGCCGGTCTTCACCGCGACGGCGGAGAGGTAGCCCAGCAGCCAGGCGCGCTCGAACAGCGCGGTCTGCTTGCCGCGCTCCCAGCTCCATTGCGCGCAGGAAATGCCTCCGCGGATGTGCGGCTCCGGGGCCGCTGCGAATGCCGGCGCGACGAGCGCGAGCAGGATGCAGAAAGTGGCGCGTTTCATCCGGTGCCTACCTGTGAGGTGACGTCGTAGCCATAAATCCACTCCACTCCGTACGTGTGTCGCGCGGGATTGATCAACTTCTGCAGTTTGTATGCGATGTCCCGCTTCAGCTGGGCGAGCGGTGATACGAGCTCGTTCGTACGCGCTCGTGCGCTGGAGCTGCGCTGCACCTGCGCCGTGCGAGGCAGCCGCAGCGCTTCATAGGCCTTGAGCTTTTCCTCGAAGGTTCCTTCGCGCCTCGCCAGGAGGGCCGACAGGGCGTAAGCGTCTTCCACCGCCATGCAGGCACCCTGCGCGAGGTACGGCAGCATGGGATGTGCGGCGTCCCCGAGCAGAGTAATCCTGCCTTTCGTCCATTGGCGGAGCGGATCGCGATCGTACAGCGCCCATTTGTAGAGCTTGTCGGTGTTCGCGATCAGCGTGGTTATTGCGGGGTTCCAGCCTGCATACGTCTTGAGAGCTTCGCTGCGGTCGCCCTCCACGCGCCAGGATTCCTGGCGCCAGTCACCGGCGGCACAGAAGCCGCCCCAGTTCACCAGCGTGCCGCCCCTCATGTAGTACGTGACGAACGTCGAATGCGGCCCGAACCACGCCGTCATGTCGGGCTCGATCAGGTCCTTCGGCAGCACTTCGGTGGGAACCACGCCGCGCCACACGATGTGATCGGTGAAGCGCGGATCGTCCTTGCCGAACAGCGCCTCGCGGACCACCGAGTGGATGCCATCGGCGCCCACGACGACGTCCGCTTCGATGGATCGGCCGTCGGCGAAGCGGACCCGTGCCGAATCGGCGAGCGTTTCGACCCCGATGCACTTCGCGTCCAGCGTGATGCGCTCGCGCGGTATCGGTTCGAGCAGCGCGGCGTGCAGGTCATGGCGGTGAAAGCCGTAGTAGCCCGCCCCGAACTGGTGGTTGTAAACGCCCTTCATCTGCGTGGCCGAGATCACCTTGCCGCTCTTCCAGCTTCGCACCACGTGGCGCTCAGGCTCGAAGGCATTAGAGACCACGCCGCGGTCGAGCCCGAGGGCCATCAGCACTTTCATCGCGTTCGGGCTGAGCTGCACCCCGGCGCCGACCTCTTTCAGCTCGTGCGACTGCTCGTACAGCCTGACGTCGAAGCCCTTCGCGAGCAGCGCGTTGGCCGCCGCAAGGCCGCCGAGCCCCGCGCCGACGATGGCGATGCGCCCGGCGCTCATTCCGGCTGGACGCCCGCGTCGCGCAGCACCTGGGGCCAGCGCTGGATGTCTTTCGCGATGGTCGCGGCGAACTGCTCGGGCGTGCTGCTCACCGGGATGATGCCGCCGTCGGTGAATTTCGAGCGGAATGCAGGCTGCTTCTCTATCGCTGCGATCTCCCTCGAGAGCCGATCCACGATGGGCTTTGGCGTTCCGGCGGGCGCCACGACGCCGAACCAGATCGTCACTTCGTAGCCGGGCACGCCGGCCTCGGCCATCGTCGGCGTGTCCGGCAGCGACTCCAGGCGCTGCGGACTCGTCACCGCGAGCAGCCGCACCTTACCGGCCTTGACCTGCGGCAGGAACGCACCGCCATCGAACATCATCGTTACGCGGCCCGTCATGATGTCCGGCAGCGCCACCGTCGTGCCCTTGTAAGGAACGTGGGTGAGCTCGATGCCCGCCATGGTCTTGAAGATCTCAGCCGCGAGGTGCACAGAGCTGCCGAAGCCGATCGACGCGAACGACAGCTGGTTGGGATTCTTCTTCGCGAATGCGATCAGGTCTCTCAGGTTCCCCGGCGCACTGTTGCTCGTGACCAGCAGCAGGGGCGTGTAAAACGCCATGGAAACCGGCGCGAAGTCCTTCACCGGGTCGTAGGGAAGCTTCTTGAACGCGCCGACGTTGATCGCGAGGCTCGAGATGCTCCCCAGCAGGATCGTGTAGCCGTCGGGCGGGGACTTGGCCGCCGCGTCGGTGCCGATGATGAGGCTGCCGCCCGGCTTGTTTTCCGGGACCACCGTCTGCCCGAGCTTCTCAGTCAGGCCGTCGGCGAGCGCGCGCGCGAACTGGTCGGCGATTCCCGCGGGCGGGTAGGGGATGATGAACTTCACCGGCTTCGCGGGATACGACTGCGCTTGTGCGAAGCACGCGAACAGCGCGAATGCAGCGCAGGCGAACGAGACGGAAGGGCGGGTTTTCATTGGCATCCTGCGAAGGTTGAGCGCAGATTATGCCGCGTTTGCGAGCGCCTCCATCAACGCGGGCACTTCGTCGGCGATCTCGCGCGCGAGGTAGCCGAGCGTGCCCATGCGGCGTGCGAGGCGCTCGCCCGAGCGGGCATGAAGAGCGACGGCCCAGGCGCACGCCTGCTCGATCGAAGCGCCGCGCGCGGCAAGGCCTGCGATGATTCCCGAGAGCACGTCGCCCGATCCCGACGCGCCGAGGCCGACGTTGCCGCCCTCATGCCTCCAGGTGCGTCCGTCCGGGGCGGCGATGACGGTGGTTGCGCTCTTCAGCGCCACGAACGCGTTCCATCGGGCCGCCGAGCTGCGCGCAACTGTATTTAAATCGGCCGTGATCGCTGCTTTTTCCATTCCCGTCAGGTGCGCCATTTCCCCGGGATGCGGCGTGAGCAGCACGGGCCTATCGAACCGGCCGATGCAGCGGTCGCCGGCACGCACGACGTCCATCGCGGCTGCATCAAGGATCACGACCGAGTGGCCGAAGGCGGGCAGCAGCTCGGCCACGCACCCGCACGCGGCTTCGGTGTCCACCATGCCGGGGCCGATGAGCAGCGCGTCCACCTTCGGCGCCTCGTCCGCGAGGATGCGATGCGCCGATGTCGCGATGCCGCCGACCTCCGTCTCTGGAAGCGCGATCACGCGCGCTTCGGGCACTGCCAGGCCGACCTGCGTCGCCACGCTGCGCACGACCCCGAGCGCCACCTTGCCAGCGCCCGCGCGAAATGCGGCGTGCGCTGCGAGCACCGCGGCGCCCGGCATCTCGCGCGAGCCCGCCACGACCAGCACGCGTCCTCGCTCGTTCTTGCCGTCGCCTTCTTCGGGCATCGGCAGCGGCCAGGCGCGCAGCAGCGCGTCATCGATGGGCTTCATCGCGTCAGGATTTCGGCGCCGCGGACAAGTCGGGCTCCTTCGTCACCGGCGCACCCGCTTCGCGGAGCGGCGCGACGAAGTTCACGAGGCGCGGCACGAGCTTGCCCTGGTTGCCGCTCGAGGCATCGAACTCGTACGACGTCACCGAGCAGTTCGGCACGTCCGCCTGGCGGTCGACTTCCAGGATCTGGTGCTCGTCCATGCGCTCAAGCAGGTACCGGAAGCAGTTCACCACCACCTGGTGCGAGACGACGAGCAGGCGCTCGCCCCGGTACTCGCGGGTGATGGTGTCGATCACGTTGCGCAGCCGCAGGATCACGTCGCACCAGCTCTCGCCCCCCGGCGGACGGAAGTAGAACTTGCCCACGTGCGCGCGCTGCTCGGCGAGCTCGGGATATTTTTCCCGGATGCCGAATTTCGTCAGGCGATCGAGGATGCCGAATTCCTTCTCGCGAAGTCGCTCGTCCGCCACGAACGTGATCGATCCCTTCGCCAGGCCGGCGGTCTCGAGAACGATCTCGGCGGTGCGACGCGCACGTACATAGGGGGATGCGAGGACGACGGTGGGACGCTCGGCGGGCTTCATGTCGCCGAACCACCGGCCGAGCGCCCGCGCCTGCTCTTCGCCGAGCTTCGAAAGCGGCACGTCGACGTCGCGGATGGCGACGTCGATGAGCGCGAGGCGCGCGAGCTCCGCTTCATCCCGTGCCACGTTGCCCGAGCTCTGGCCGTGGCGCACGAGCCACAGCAGGTCGGGCCATTTCTGTTCCATGCCTTTAGGACGGGCCCCAGGGGCTCCGGGTTCCTTCGCAGCGTGCGCCACGCGCACGTCCTATCGCTTCAGCCTCTTCATCAAGTCCAGGGCGTTTGCAGTACCGGCCCCGAGCGTCGTGTTGTCGAAGATGCACCAGAAGGGAATCCCGGCTTTCTCGAGTTTCGCCAGCCGTGTCGCGAGACGATCGAGGTAGTCCGTGCCGTATGACGAGTAATACATCCGCGGTGATCCATGCAGACGGTAGTACGCCATGCCCGTCCATCCGCCTGGCTCGGCACCCGCCGGAGAGCGCAGCGGATCGGCGACGACGCGGGTGACGCGTAGCGCCTCGAGCATCCGGTCGGCGGAGGGCGTGAACCAGCTCGCGTGGCGCGGCTCGGCGGCCACCGGCCCGTCGAAGCGATCGCGCACCGCCGCGACGAAGGATTTGGCGGTCCGCAGCGTGAACTCGAGGCTCGGCGGCAGCTGGATGAGCACGCAGCCGACCCGCTCGCCGAGCGGCGCGATCTCCGCCACGAACGCGTCCAGCAGCTTCTGCGTGCGCACGAGCTTGCTGTAATGCGTGATGGAGCGCGGCATCTTTACCGAAAAGCGGAACGAGGACGGTACGCTCGCCGCCCAGCGCGCGTAGGTCGACGCCTGGTGCGAGCGGTGGAACGTCGAGTTGATCTCGGCCGCGTTCAGCACGCGGGCGTAGCGTTCGAGGTGCGAGCCCGGCCCCGGAAAGCGATGCTGCTCCGCTCGCGGCAGGCTCCAGCCCGCCGTGCCTATCGACGGGATCACTATCTCGGCTTCACTCCTTTGATGAAAGTTTGAGCCGTCACTTCCAGATCAGTTGCTGGACTTCCTCCGCGATGGGAATAGGCGCTTACGAAGCCAAGTTCTGGGTTGCCAGGCTGCTGGCAGAAAAGTGCGATGTACTCCATTTGTTTCGGTGATCGTACGCCGGTAGGCCCCAGCGCCTCCACGTCTTGATACGTACCCGTGAATCTGACGCAGGGATAGGAGCGTTCCCGGACGTCGTCGAATCTGGATGTCAGCGGTACGAAACGCGGCCCAGGATTAATCAAATCTGCGGACTGACGTACTGTTTCCAGTAAATCCTTGGTGTCCATGATTCGAAAGATTGCCACCTGCGCGACGAAGGACTCGTCCGGCTGTAGTCCGCGACGGACGAAGCCGATGCTTTGCTCAGAATTGCCCGCGATGAACCAACCATCGCCAAGCGGGCCGCGTACATTTATTGGTCCTAAGCCGAACAGTTTTCCTCCGTCCACGCGCTGACCTTGTCTTGCATGTTGAGCGGGAGCAGCCGAACGCCACCGATCAATGATGTCCATGGCCTGGTCCATCGACAGTTTCGACTTGTCGCAGAGCACGAATCCCTCGCGGTGAGGTTGCTGCCCCATCGTCTGGACCTGGATGAAATGTTCGCTGATGAACAATTCGCGGTACTTGGCCCCGCACAGCGCCTCTGCGCGACTTTTCCAAAGCTCTCTTGCGGAAGCGGGGTTCGAGATGAGTAAGTTGATGCTGCCTTTGGCGGCGATGTTATAAACGCCTTCCGCAACTGGCGTCTCGATATAGCCATTGGAGCGGATCGGATGATAGTAATCCGTCGCGGGGTCGCCGACGGTTGAACAACCTCCCGCAGCCGCGACGAGCGAAGCGATGAGTAGAAATTGAATGGCTCGGGTCACTTCTTTCCCAGCGGACAAGAAGGACGCCAACCTAGGCCCAGCAAGTTACATGGTCGTGATGACTATGTTTCTTTGATCAAAATCCGTGAAGCTACTTCCTCGTCGAGCGCGAAGCCGAAGCCGGGCTGCGTAGGCACCTTGAGGAACACGCCGAGCTCGTTGATCTCTTCCTCGAACACAGGGGATTTCAACAGCGCGTGGCCCTCGAGCTCGCTGCGCGGCGCGACGTACTCGATCCACATGACGTTCGGATGGGCGGCTGCCGTGTGCGTGTTCACCTCGGGAAACTGCCACGGCGAGACGGGAACGCCGCGCGCGGCGGCATACGCGTTGATCTTCAGCCAGTCGGTGAGGCCGCCGGTCGCGAGATGGCTCGGTTGCGCGATGTCCACGCAGCCGTTGTCGATCAGCCGGCGGAACTCGGCCAGCCCAATGTGATTTTCCCCGCCGACGATGCGGGTGCTGCCCGCCTTGCTCTTGACCTTCACATAGCCGTCGTAGTCGTCCACCGGCACCGGCTCCTCGAGCCAGTAGACGTTGTACGGCTCCCAGGCCTTCAACTGCTGGATCGCGACGTCGGTCGTCCACGTGCCGTTCACGTCCACCATGATCTTGACGTCGGGTCCGACAGCCTCGCGCACCGCGCGCACGCGAGCGACAGCATCCTTGAGCGAAGTCGCGGGAAAAGACGCGCGGATCTTCATCGCACGGTGGCCGTGCTTCGCGAGTTTCGCCGCCGACTGGCCGAGCTTGTCGGGCTCCTGGTGGAATCCGGCGGTGCAGTAGGTCGGGATCGAAGTGCGGCCGCGGCCGCCGAGCAGGTCGCACACCGGAACGCCCGCGATCTTGCCTTTCAGGTCCCACAGCGCGAGGTCGATGCCGCTCATGGCCATCATGCCGAAGCGCCCGCGCACCTGGCGCCATGTCGCCTGATACATCGTGCGCCAAAGCTCCTCCGTATGCCACGGGTTCTTGCCGAGGAGCAGGCTGCGCAGGTTCACGCGCATGTAGCGCGCGAGCAGGTCTCCCGCGGTGCCGTGCTTCTGGACGTTGGAGTACACGAACCCCAGGCCCGAATGGCCCTCGTCGGTGCGGATCTCGACGATCAGCGTCTCGCGACCCGTCGAAAGATCGGGGACGGCGACCCCCGCGTCGTAACGCTTTACCGTGACTTCTGAGATTTTCACTGGCCCGCTTTCGTTTTCATTGTCCCCGTGCTCCTGAAGCTTTGGCGACGCCGCCCCACTTGACGACGCCTTCCCGGATGCGCGTCGCGAGCACCTCGGGGGATGTCCAGTCGGAGGTCCCGCCGGTGGCCTCGAATGCGCGCTGCGCTTCCTCCGTGGACACGGCGACCTTGATCGCGTCGCTCAGGCGACCCACGACGGGGGCGGGCATCGAGGCCGGCCCGACGACGAACTGGAGGGAAGCCATATCGAAGCCCGGCACCTGGTCGGCAAGCGGCGCCCAGTCCGGCGCGAGCGCGAAGCGCTTCGCGCTGGTGATGGCGATCACTCGCACCTTGCCCGCCTTGGACTGGGGCAGGGCGGCCGTGACGCTGACGACCGCGACGGGCAGCACGCCCGCGACGAGGTCCGGCACGTAGCCGGAGGATCCCTTGTAGGGGATGTGGACCATCTGGAGGCCGGTGTCGGTCTTGAAGGATTCCATCGCCAGGTGGTGCACGGTGCCGATCCCCGGCGAGCCGTAGCTGTACTTCCCCGGGTTCGACTTGATGAGCGCGATGAATTCGGCGGTGTTCTTTGCAGGAACGCTCGGGTGCAGCGCGAGCACCAGCGGCTCGACCAGGGTGCTCGCGATCGGCGTGAAGCTCTTCACCGGGTCGAAACTGAGGTTGTCGTACATGACGGGCGAGGAGAGCAGGGACGTGGTGCCGTAGAGCAGCGTGTAGCCATCCGGCGCGGAGCTCGCCACCGCGGCAGCGGCGATCGTTCCTCCCGCTCCCGCGCGATTCTCGACGACGACCTGCTGGTTGATGGCTTTGGAGAGCCCGTTGGCGACGATGCGTGTGGACGCATCGAGCCCGCCCCCCGGTGCGATGCCCACGAGGAGCCGGATCGGTTTCGACGGGTAGGTCTGCGCGTGCGCAAATCCGGCGAACAGCAGGCAGGCGAGGAGCCACGGCTTGAAAGACTTCATTGGTTGCCTCCTCCTTGAGGTGTGTTGATTATGCCCGCCGGGAAGCCCGCCCAGTCTCTTCCGGGTTGCGCAGGGGAATCCAGCGCGGCAGCATCGCGGCCAGCACCCCGTCCTTCAGGATGACGTGGTGATAGATGGCCGCGAGCGCGTGCAGTCCGGCGAGCCATAGGATCGCGTCGCCCAGCCACGTGTGAAGCTCGGCGAGCCTGGAACCCAGGTCGTGCGAAAGCGCGAGGCGCGGAGCAATTTCGACGCCGCCTATCAGCGTCAGCGGATGGCCTTCCAGCCAAGCCCCGGCGATTGCGGTCGCCGGCAGGGCGAACAGCAGGAGGTACAGCATCCCGTGCAGGGCCCTGGCCGAGTGGTGCATCCATCGCGCCATCGGCACGGGATCGGGCCGGGAGTCAAGGGCGCGCCATGCCAGGCGCAGGACCACCAGCGCGAGCACGCACAGGCCGAGCGTCTCGTGAAGCTGGCGGTCGAAATCGCGCGCCGCCGAATACACCCGCTGCTCCGAGCCGCCGGGGCCGAACGCGAATGCCGCCACCACGAGAATCGCCGTGATCCAGTGGAAGGACTGCGCTGTCGCGCCGTAGCGTGCGGAGGAGATGTGAGTTACTTCTTCTGCTCTGCCTTGCCCGAGATCGTGTCGCCGAGTGCTCGCAGGTCCTTGCCCAGTCCGTCCATCGTGTTGCAGCCGCCCGCGAGCAGGGCGAAGGCGACCAGCACGACCGCGTTGAGAGCTTTCATGGATGTCTCCTGTAAATCCTGAAAATCATGGGAGTTAAAAACCGCTCCTGGAGAGCTTCTTCAGCCATTTTTAATATCAAAACAAATAATATTTTTAGCGCCCTTGTGCCTGTCGCTGCTCGAGCCGCAGCTGCGCAGCGCGGGCGCAGCCCTGCATCGTCAGGAAGTACCGCTGCACCGAATCGGCTCCCACCTCGTAGGGGTGGGGGCCGTTGCCGCGCCCGGCGAGCATGCGGTTCTTGTTGACCGCGTTGTCGAACTCGGAGTGGTTGGAGATGATCACCGTCGCCTTCGCGGCCGCGGCCTGCGCGGCCATGTGCTTCTGCGAATCGATGTAGGTCTGGAAATTCCTGATGCCGGGGTCCGGCGTGCGATTGTTGAAGTTGAACGCCGTGCCGCCCGAGTACGCGACGCTCACCGGCCGGCCGTTATCCCGCACCTGGAACGTGTAGGACAGCGTTCCCGGAGTGTGGCCAGGCGTGAACCAGGTCGTCACCGTCGTGTCGCCCAACGTGATGCGCTGGCCGTCCTTCGCTACCACGTCGCGCTTCGGCGCCATGGTCTTGTAGCGGTTCGGATACTTCTCCACCAGGCTCCAGTCGGGGTCGGACATCACCACCTTCGCGCCGTAGCGCTGCTGCAGCATCTCGGCGCCGCCGATGTGGTCGGCATGCGCGTGCGAGATGAACACGTACTTGATGTCCTTCGGATCGAGGCCGAGCTTCCTCATGCCGCCGAGGATCAGCTCCTCCGAGTTGTACGGGAAGATGGTGTCGAACAGCATGATGCCGTCCCTGGTCGTCAGCGCCCACGACGAGTGCAGCTTGCCGCCGACGAAGTAGAGGTTGTCGAACACCTTCGCCGGCTCGGCGAACCACGTGTCGCGCGGCGGGATCGTCCCGGGATTGGTGATGTAGCCCGGCACGACGTCGGATGTGTTCTCGCCCTCGCTTTGCGGCAACAGGCAGATCCGGCCGAGCGTGCCGAGGTGCTCGAACTGCGCCGCGTTCTTCGCCTGCTGCAGCGCCGCCTCGATCTCGGCTTCGAAATTCCTCACCGGGGCCTGGGCCAGCAGTGCGGGCGCGCAGAAAGCGGCGGTTACGGCAAGCGCCAGTACGGGACGTTTCGTCTTCATCGGGAACCTCCGTGGGTTATTCAGGCACCGTGCCCTTGGCCGCATTGGCCCGGGCGCTGCAGGTGATGCGGCCCGAGGCATCGGGCGGAAAGTGCTCGCGCAGGCGCCGCTGCACGCCGGCGAGAGAGCCGGGGTCGAGCTTGTCCAGCAGCGACTGGACGTTGTTGGCGAGGCGGCTGGTTTCCCATAGGTCCTCGAAGCTCTCGAACCGGCGCTCCACCGTGATCTCGCGCACCTCGACCCCTTGCAGCCCGGAAGAGGTCCACAGGTCCCTCAGCGCCTCGAGCCGCGAGACCGGCGCACTGGGCGGAAGCGGCGCGGTGTGGCCTAGGTCGCGCAGCTCGCGCATGAGCTGCGCGATGGGAAAGCCGCCGCCGAGCATGTCCCACGCGTAGGCGCACACGGTGCCGCCCGGCTTCACCACGCGCATCATCTCGCGCACGCCGCGCGGCGGATCGGGCACGAAGAAGATGACGAGCGCCATGGCCGCGGCATCGAACGAGGCGTCAGCGAACGGAAGCGAATACGCATCGGCCTGGTGGAACCGGGCGAGCTTCGCTCCCGGGCGATTGCGCGCGTACTCTAGCTGCTGGGGCGAAGGATCGACGCCGTCGACCGACGTGGGCGCGCAGCGCTCGACCAGCAGCTCGCTGAACGCCCCGTTGCCGCAGCCGACGTCGATCCACCGCAGGCCCTTTGCCGGCGCGACCCAGTCGAGGAAGACGTGGCCGGTGATCCGGCTCCACGTGCCCATCATGCGCTCGTAGCCGGCTCCGTCCTGGAACCGGATCTGGGCCTCGGCCATCAGCCGGCCACTTTTTCAGGCCGCGGCTTTTTTCGGCGTGCGGATCGACGAGGTGAGCTTCATCCCGAGGATCTGGCGCGCTTCCGCGGCGTCCGTCACGACGCGCCGGCCGAGCGAGCGCGCGAGGCTCACGAACATCTTCACCACCTCCACGTTGCTCTTGATGATGTCGTTGCGGTGCGGGTACATCCAGTAGCAATCCTCGATGCCCACGCGGATCACGTCGGCGCCCATGAGGATGGCGAGGTTCGCCATCGGCAGCCAGTTGCGCCCTCCGGGATACACGCCGACGATGCAGCCGGGCATGGTCTGGCGCAGCGCCTGGATGGCGGTGATGAGCTGGATGTGCGACCACGGGTCCTGGCTCGCGGCGAGCGCGTCGTGCTTGCCGACCTGGATGTTCAGGACCTTCGGCTCGGAGACGTCGTGGCCCTTGTCGAACAGGCGGCGCTTGAAGTCGAGCGGCGAGTAGGTGTCGAACAGCTGGTACACCGGCTTCACGCCGTTCTCGTTCATGAACTTCACCGCCTCGATGGTCGCCTTGTCGGTGACGAGCGACGGCTTCCCGGTCCCGGTGGAGGAATGGCCCATCGGCACGAGCAGCGAGCCCTGCACGTACTTGTTGCCGCCGCCGAGCTCGAGCAATTCCGCAGTGCCCGAGATGCCTTCGCCGGGTGCGTTCGGGATCGGCGTCCACGAGTGCGTGTTGGTGATGAAGTCGCCGGCTCCCTCGAAGATGCCGTCGAGCACTTCGGCGAGCTTGCGGTGGTCCATCAGCGCGTCGCCCGACTTCGGGTCGCGCGGATGCACGTGCGCGATGATCGCGCCGGCCTTGATCGACTCGACCTGCGCCTCGACCTGCGCTTCCAGCGAGATCGGAATCGCGGGGTAGCGCGGGCCCGCCTTCTGGAAGCCCGGGCAGGCGCTCTCGATGATCAGCGGCCGGTCCATGGTCGGGATCGGCGGCTCGATCTCCACCGGGAACTTGTCGGTGACCGTCTCGGCGGTCAGCGCGTACGGAATGGTCTTGGGGTCGCTCATGGTTCTCTCCTAATCGGCCTTGATGCCTATGTTGCGAATCACTTTATCCCAGCGCTCCGTCTCCTGCTTCAGGAACACCGTCATTTCCTCGGGCGTGCTGCCTACCCCTTCGAAGGCGCGTTCGGCCAGCCGCTTCTGCACGTCGGGCTGCTTCAGGGTCTCGGCGATGGCCGCGGACAGCTTCGTCGCTATCGCCGTCGGCGTCTTCGGCGGCGCGACCGCGCCGTTCCACGGCGTCGCCAGGAAGCCGGGCAGTGTTTCCGCGATGGTCGGCACGTCGGGCAGCGCCGCGTTCCGCTTGTCGCCGGTGACCGCGATGGCGCGCACCTTGCCCGCGCGGATGTGCGGCAGGATCGAGCCCATCTCCGCGAACATCGACTGCACCTGGCCGCCGACCAGGTCGCCCATGGCGGGCGCGGTGCCCTTGTACGGAATGTGCGCGATCTTCACGCCCGCCATGGACTTGAAAAGCTCGCCCGTGAGGTGCGAGCCGGTGCCCGAGCCCGGCGAGGCGTAATCGAGCTTCTCCGGATTCGCCCGCGCATATGCGATGAACTGCGGCACAGTGCTAACCGGGACCTTCGGGTGGACGACCAGCACGCTGTAGTTCGCCGCGACGAGCGAGACCGGCACGAAGGCCTCAGGCTCGTAGTTGAGCCTGCCGTAGAGCGCCTTGTTGTTCGTCAGCGTGCCGCCGGCGGTGAACAGGATCGTGTAGCCGTCGGGGTCGGATTTGTACACGGCTTCGGCGCCGATGTTGCCGCCCGCCCCGCCGCGGTTCTCGATCACGACCGACTGGTTCCACTTCGCCCTCAGCGCTTCGCCGACGATGCGCGCGAGCGCGTCGGTGCCGCCGCCCGGCGGGACCGGCACGACGAAGCGGATCGGCTTGCTGGGGTACGACTGGGCGTCCTGCGCGCTGCCGATGGCCGGAAACAAAAACGCCAGCGCGAGGCTGGCGAGGAAACTCTTTCGCATGCTGCTCCCCGGTTTGCGCCCGCTATTCTAAGGCGCTCCGGGGAGCAGGTGACTTTCACGCGCGCTTGATGACCCTCAGCAGGAAGATCAGGAGGCACGCGCCGATGGTGGCTACGATGATGCTGCCGATCAGGCCGCCGCCCGCGCCGACGCCGAGCACGCTGAACAGCCACCCGCCGAGCAGCGCGCCGATCACGCCGACGATGATGTCGCCGAGCACGCCGAATCCGCCGCCCTTCATCAGCACGCCCGCCAGCCAGCCTGCGACCAGGCCCACGATCAGGAACCAGATGAGGTTCATTGGCACTTCCTTGTTGGGAGATGCCAACCAGACTACGCGCGGGGTGTTACGTGTCTTGATATGGACTGCAGCGCCGCGATGCTGCGAACGGCCTGTTCGACCGCAATGCGGGGATTCTCATTCCTATTGAGTCGCGGTGATGCCGGTCTTCTTCACCACTTCCTGCACCACCTGGAGCTCGTTCTTCACGTGCGCCGCGAGCTCCTTCGGGCCGAGGTAGTGGATGCGAAAGCCCATGCCTTCGAGCTTCTCCGCGTAGGCGGGATTCTTCAGCGGGCGCTCGAATGCGGGCACGAGGCGCGCCATCACGTCCTGCGGAAGGCCCGCGGGTCCCCAGATGCCGAAGATCACTTCCAGATTCGCCTGCGGGTAGCCCAGGGAGGCGAAGCTCGGCACCTGCGGAAAGTTCTTCAGCGTGCTGGTCGCCGCGAGCGCGCGGAACTTGCCGGCGCGCACGAAGCTCTCGACCGCGGGCCAAACGAGCGAGGTGCAGTCGAGGTGGCCGCCGAGCATGTCGTTGAGGATGGGGCCGGTGCCGCCGGAGTAGGGCACGCGGGTGAGATCCACGCCCGAAGCAAGCTTGAGGAGCGCGAGGTTGATGTCGGTGTGCGTGCCCGCGCCGATGATGCCGCAGCTGACCTTGCCGCCCTTCCTGGCTTCGGCAAGCAATTGCTCGAGGGACGTAAAGCGCGAGTTCGCGCCGACCACGATGGCGAGCGGATTGGTGACGAGGTTCACCACCGGCGTGAAGTCGGTGATCGGGTTGTAGGGAACGTTGGGCATGAGGACCGGCGAGGTGGTCAGCACCGAGGCGTGGAACAGGCCCACGGTGTAGCCGTCCGGCTTCGCCTTCGCCACCGCGTCGCCGCCGATGACGCCGCCCGCGCCCGCGCGGTTCTCCACGATGACCTCGGTGCCGAGCTCGTTGCGGAGCGGCTCGGCCGCGAGGAAGCGCGCCAGCGCATCGGCCCCGGCGCCCGGCGCGAGCGCGACGATCATGCGCAGCGGCTTGCTCGGGTATTTGTCCTGTGAAAGGGCGGCGCCCGTAGTCAGGGCGAGCGCGGCGGCGAGGAGGAGTCGGGCATTCATGGGGGTGTTTCCTGGAACGGGACCGGAGGCAGTCATTGTAAACTGCGACGCCATGGACTATCCCTTCAATGCCTGGTACGCGGCGATGTGGTCGAAGGACCTGCCCGCGGGCAGGCTCGTCGCGAAAACCTATCTCGGCCAGCCCGTCGTGCTGTATCGCAAGCCCTCGGGCGAGCCCGTCGCCATGGCCGACATCTGCCCGCATCGCTTCGCACCCCTCAGCCGCGGCGAGCTGTTGCCGGACGGCGGCGTGCGCTGCATGTACCACGGCCTGGAGTTCGCCGACACCGGCAAATGCTCGTTGAACCCGCACGGCGACGGGCGCATTCCGCCCGGCATGGCGGTGCGCGCCTACCCGGTGGCCGAGAAGCACACGCTGGTGTGGATCTGGATGGGGAAGAACGAGCCCACCGACACGATCCCCGACTTCTCGCTGCTGGACGAATCGAGCGGGCTCTCGACGCAGCGGGATTCGATGGTGATGAAGGCGAGCTACCGGCTGCTCGCCGACAATCTGATGGACCTGAGCCACGCGGGCTTTCTCCACGCGGGACTCCTCAGCCAGCGCGAGGGCGCGAACGCGGCCATCGAGGTCGAGCAGTCCGGCAACACGGTCCGCTGCAAGCGCTTCTCGCCCGGCATCGCGCTCGCGAAGATCCACGAGCTCACGTTCCGCGGCACCGCGAAGACGGTCGACTCGTCCACCGACATCCGCTGGGATCCGCCCGGCTGCCTGCTCCTCAAGACCGCGGTCAACGTGCCCGGCACGGACCAGGGCACCGGCATGAACATGCTGCACTTCCTCACGCCCGAGAACGAGCGCTCGACGCATTACTTCTTCGGCTTCGCGCGCAAGCCCGCCACCGGCGACGAGGACATCAAGCGGCAGATCGCCGAGCTGCGCCGCTATGCATTCACCGAGCAGGACCAGCCGATGATCGAGGCGCAGCAGCGCATCATGGACGGGCTGCCCGAAGGCGCGCGTCCCGCGCTGCTCGCTTCCATCGACAGCGGCCCGGCGCGGGTGCAGCGGGTGCTCGATCGACTGATCGCCGAGGAGCGGGACGCGAAATAAGTCACGCATTTCGCCGACTTTGTAGACGAGGCGCTACAGGGTCGCGGAATCGCTACGCGCTCAGCGTATTTGCTTCGTCATGGACCGCACGTACATTCGTGGCCATGGCGAAGATCCTCATCGTCGACGACGATCCCCGGCAGCGCGCGCTGCTCCAGTTCCAGCTCGCGGGCGCCGGCCACCTGGGCGTGCTCGCAGCCGATGCGACCGAGGCGATACCCGCGCTCCTCAAGGACAAGTTCGACCTCGTCGTGACGGACGTGGAAATGCCCTACCTCAGCGGCTTCGAGCTGGCAGAGGCCGTGCGCGCCGATCCGAAGACGCTGCACATTCCCGTGCTCCTGCTCACGACGAGGAACGACGACCTGTCCTGGATGCGCGCGCGCATGCTCGGCCTGCCGTTCCTTTCCAAGCCGGTGTCCGAAGCCGCGTTCCTGCAGGCGGTCGAAAAGGCGCTGCGGCCCAGCACGAAGGGGCTCACGGCCGCCTACTGGCGCGCCGTGGAAAGGTTCTCCGCAGCGTCAGGAGGCTGGGCCGCGGATGAGGTCCGCGGCGCGCTCGGCGATCAGCAGGACGGCGGCGTGGATGTTGCTGCTGGTGAGGTCCGGCATCGCTGAGGCGTCCACCACGCGCAGCGCCTCGACGCCGCGCACGCGCAGTTCCGGATCGACCACGGCCATTTCGTCAGTTCCCATGCGGCAGGTGCACGACGGATGGTGCGCCGTGATGGTGGTCGCGCGGATGTAGCGCTCGACGGACGCCGGGTCCGACTTGTCCGCGCCCGGGTTCAGCTCCCTGCCGCGGTATTCATCCATCGCGCTTTGGCGCAGCACGTTGCGCACCAGCTTCTCGCCCGCGAGCAGCGTGCGCAGGTCCTCCGGATCCGACAGGAAGTTCGCGCGGATGCGCGGGTGCTCGCGCGGGTCGGCGGACTTGAGCGTGAGCTTGCCGCGGCTCTTCGGATGCACGAGCACGGCGCGCAGCGAGAAGCCGTCGTTCCAGGGCGCCTTGAATCCCATCCATGGCCTCGCCGCGAGGGACGCGCCCCGGAACAGGAGCTGGATGTCCGGAGCGCCCGCGCAGTGCTCGCCGGGCTTTTCCGTGTACAGCATCGCGGTGACGCCGCCCGGCAGGCGCGAGGCGCCGCTGTCGTGGCCGAGGTACGCCATCGCGAGCGCCGGCACGATGCGGTCGTAGCGCATCAGGTGCTGCAGCGGCGAGGTGCCCTTGCGCTCGTGGAAGATCTCCACGCCGAGGTGATCCTGGAAGTTTTCGCCGACGCCCGGCAGGTGCGCGACGCTCGCGATGCCGTGCGCCTTCAGCGCATCCGCATCGCCGATGCCGGAGAGCATCAGGAGCTGCGGCGAATTGATCGCGCCGCCTGCGAGCAGCACTTCGCGCGAGGCGCGGGCCTGCTTTGCCTGGCCGTGCTCGAGGTACTCGACGCCGACCGCGCGCTTGTTGTCCATCACGATGCGGGTGGCGAGCACGCCGGTCTTCAGCGTGAGGTTCGATCGCGCGAGCGCGGGCCTCAGGTAGCCCACCGCGGCGCTGCAGCGGCGGCCGTTGTGGATCGCCGACTGAGAGAAGCCGAAGCCGGCGGGCGCCGGGCCGTTGATGTCCTCGGTCGTCCCGTGGCCGGCCGCCTTGCCCGCCTCGATGATGGCGCGGCTGATCGGGTCGTGGCCCTGGTTGGTGAAGCGCACGCGGATCGGCCCGCTGTCGCCGCGGTACGGATGCGCCGGTCCCGCCCAGGTCTCGGCCTTCTTGAAGTAAGGCAGCGAGGACTGATACGACCACGCCTCGAGCCCCGGCCGCTTCGCCCAGCGGTCGTAGTCCGCGGGATGGCCGCGGATGTGCGCCATGGCGTTGATGGCGGACGACCCGCCGAGCACCTTGCCGCGCATCATCTCGATCTCGCGGTTGTCGAGCTCGGGCTCCGGATCCGTGTCGTAGCCCCAGTCGTGCATGCGCGCGCGCCACATGCGGCCGACTGTGAGGGGAATGTGGATGTTCGGGTCGCTGTCGCGGCCCCCTGCCTCGAGCAGCAGCACACGCGTTCCCGCGTCCTCGGTCAGCCTGCGAGCCAGCACGCAGCCGGCCGAGCCGGCGCCGACGATGATGTAGTCGTATTCGTGATCCAAGCGCGGGTCTTTGTTCGGAGCAGAGGCGCGATTCTAGTTCAGCGGGACGTGCAGGCCCGAGGGATGCCACAACGCGATGCCCGCGACCAGCGCAACCGCGAGCGCCGCGCTTCCCCACAGCCGTGTCGCCTTCGAGCTGCGGTAGACGGCGAGGGCGAAGACGCCGCCGACGACGAGCAGCAGGAGCACGTGCGTGTAGATGCCGACGAAGACGAGGAGCGCCGGAGCGAACGCGATGATCTCGGGCCGGTTCGGACTTTCTTTCACGGCCGGCGCGCCGGCCGCGCGCTGACTTCGAGGCCATAGCGGCAACCCGGGCGCGGGCAGCCGTTCGACGACGCGAACTCGAATTCGCGTCCCTCGATCACCAGCACCGGCGCTTCGCTCGTCAGCAGCGCTTCGAAACGCTGCGACGAGGCTCCGCCGGTAACGGAAGTCGGCGCGCCCCTGCGGCCGCCGCCGTCGGTGCGGGAGTAGGTGGCGGCGAGGCCGATGACCTGCACGTCCGGCGCTGCCGGATTCTTCTCGATCACGATGCGCTGGAAGGCTACGCGCAGCCTGTTGTTGTCCGACGACGCCTTGACGCCGAATCCCCCGATGCCTGCGAGCTCGGCCCTCGGCGTCATCGGCGCCTCCCATCCTGCGGTGTGCGTGCTCCAGTTGACGAGCGCCCGGACGGTCTGCACGCGTGACGCTTCGGCGCTCAGCCTTCGCTCCTCGTCCTGCCGGCGCGACTCGAGAACGAGGTGCGTGCAGAGGGCCAGCGTCGCCAGGGACGCGAGGGTCGCGGCGGCGATCCTTCCCGTGTTCAAATTCGGGCTCGCGGATTGGAGGTCGGCATGTTCGAGTATTTTCCCGAGAATTATCCCTGGACGCTTGCGGTCACGATGTCGGTCGGCGCGGGCGGGTCGCTGTCCGAGCTGGACGAGGCGTGCCGGCCACTTCGGAGCGTGAAGCCGGGGCCGGAAGCGACGGACGCATTCTTCGCATCATGGCTCAAGCTCGCGCAGCGCATCGAAGGACTCGCCAAGGCGGACGAGGCCGCCGGGCACCGGTTCGCGGCGGGCCGCAAGTACATGCGCGCGGCGGTGTACTACTTCACCTGCGAGCGCGTTCACCGCGTCGGCACGCCCGAGCGCAAGGCGGCGTACGAAAAGCTGCTCGAGTGCTTCAACAAGTTCACCACGCTTCGCAACGAGAACTGCAAGCGCGTGGAGATTCCATACAAGGGGACCACGCTCTCCGCGCTTTATACCAAGGGGAACGGCAAGGGCAAGCGGCCGCTGATGGTGCACTTCGACGGGCTCGACGGCACCAAGGAGTTTCTATATCTCCATGGGCTCGCGCCCGAGCTGGCGCTGCGCGGCATCTCGACGCTGATCGTCGATCATCCCGGCGTCGGGGAAGCGCTCCGGCTGCAGGGCATGCACAGCTTTCCGGAAGTGGAGATCCCCGCCGGCGCGGCATTCGACTACGCCGCTTCGCTGCCGGACACGGATGCTTCGAAGATCGGCATCGTCGCCGTGAGCCTGGGCGGCTATTACGCGCCGCGAGCCGCTGCGATGGATCCGCGCTTCGCCTGCTGCGTCGCTTGGGGCGGCCTGTACGACTGGGGCGCGATCCAGCGCGGCCGCATGGGCTCGCAGGGCACGAAGCCTTCGGTGCCTCATCTCGTCGAGCACCTCAAGTGGGTGTTCGGAAAGGACGACCTCGAGGAATGCCTCAAGGTCACTGACAAGTTCACGCTCGAAGGCGTACTGGAGAAGATCCAGTGCCCGATCCTCATCATCCACGGTGAGAACGACCGGCAGGTCCCCGTGAGCGAGGCGAAGCGTGCCTACGAGGCTTGCGTAAACAGCAGGAAACGCGAGTTGAAAGTGCTGACGCCGAAAGAGGGCGGGATCGAGCACTCGAGCGTGGACAACTTCAGCATCTGCGTCGACTACATGGCGGACTGGATCGCCGAGACGCTCGGCTGATCCGGTCCGCCTGGGGCGCGTCTACCGTCCGGCGCTGCTGCCGGTGGTTCCGCTCGGCGTGCTGCCCGCGGAGGGCGAGGTCGAGGGGCTCGACATCGAGCTTCCGAGTCCGCCGCTCGAGCGTCCGAGCGCGCCGGTATTGTCCATCGACGAGCCCGGCAATCCCGAGGGGCTGGGCGGAATCGCCGACGATCCGGTCGAGGAGGAGCCCATGGACGAAGAGCCCGCGGACGAGGAGGGCAGCTGAGTGCCCAGGCTCGGCGAGCCGAGCGGTTGCGTCGAAGGTGTGCTCAGCGACGGGCTCGTCGAGCTGCTGCCCAGGGTCGAGTTGCGCTGGCAGTCGCTCAAGAGGGAGCCGCTGAGGCCCGCGCAGCTGGACGAGCTGCCGAGATTCGGGCTCGTCTGCGCCCACGATGCCTGCGCGAGCGCGAGGCTGGAGGCCGCGACAAGCTTGAAGAAGGCTGAAGATTTCTGCATCTGATGCTCCTTGGAAGGTTGTGAATGGCCGCAACGGGGAGCAAGCAATGCATGTGCCGATCGGACTCGGCGGGATGAAGGGCGCAATTACATGCTTCGTCCCGGTAAGGCTGACACGCCGCGCAGCAATTGTTGCAACCAGGCGGCGTGTGCTCAGGCCGAGTGCGAATATTCCGGAGGAATGGCGGCGCGCACGCAGTCGCGCAGCCATTGGTGCGCGGGATCGGCGTCGAGGCGTGGATGCCACAGCATCGAGACGGTGACCTCCGCGAGCGCGAAGGGCAGCGCAAAGGTGTGCATGCCATCGCGCAGGACGCCGGTGTGCCGTTCCGGCACGGTGGCGATGAGGGCCGAAGCACGCGCGAGCGCCAGCGCCGTGGAGAAGCCGCCGACGACGATGACGATTTCGCGTTTCAGTCCTAACGGCTTCAGGGCCTCGTCCATGGGCCCTTCATCCAGGCCGCGGCGCGAGACGAGGATGTGCTCGCCGCCTGCGTAGCGCACGGCAGTCATGGCGCCCTTCGCGAGCGGATGGCCCTTGCGTACCACGCCGACGAAGCGGTCGCGGAACAGGCCCTGGGTGCGCACTTCCGGGCCCATGGACTTGCCGACGACGCCGGTCTCGAGGTCCACGCTGCCCTCGCGAAGGGGCGCGCTGTCGCGGTCGGGCTTCTGCACAAAGCGCAGGCGAACGCCCGGCGCTTCGTTGCGGACGCGTGCGATCAGCGCCGGCCCGAAGTTCTCGACGAAGCCTTCGCTGGTGCGCAGCGTGAAGGTGCGCTCGAGGCGCTTCAGGTTCACCTTGCGCGAAGGCCGAAGCACCGCCTGCGAGTCCTGAACGAGCTGGCTGACGCGCGCGCGCATTTCCAGCGCGCGCGGCGTCGGGACCAGCCCACGGCCGGCGCGCACCAGCAGCGGATCACCAGTGGCGTCGCGCAGGCGCTGCAGCGCGCGGCTCATTGCCGACGGGCTCAGGCGCAGCCGGCGCGCTGCGCCTGCGACGCTGCCCTCGTCGAGGAGCACGTCGAGCGTAATCAGCAAATTCAGGTCGGCCGCCACGCGGGGAAGCTAGCATGACGTGGCGTCAAACGCACGGATAAAGTGCAATCCGTGCGTCTTCCGCCTGTTCACGGTTCGGCGCAGCATGGCGGCATCGCATTCAGCCCCGGATTCGCCATGGAACCGCTCTCTGCTTCGACCCGCTGGCCGCTCGCCGCGCTCTCGCTTTCGATGCTCCTAGCGTCGCTCGCTACGAGCATCGCCAACGTGGCTCTTCCGACGCTCGCCGAGGCTTTCAGCGCGTCCTTCCAGGCCGTACAGTGGGTCGTGCTCGCGTACCTCCTCGCGATCACCACGCTCATCGTGAGCGTCGGGCGGCTCGGCGATCTCGTCGGGCGCCGCCGCTTGTTGCTCGCCGGGCTCGTCGTGTTCACCGCGGCCTCCGCTTTCTGCGGCGTCGCTTCGTCGCTTGGATTTCTCGTCGCGGCCCGCGCCGTGCAGGGCCTCGGAGCGGCGGTCATGATGGCGCTCACCGTGGCCTTCGTCGGCGAGACCGTTCCAAAGGCGCGGACCGGCAGTGCCATGGGATTGCTCGGCACGATGTCGGCCGTGGGCACGGCGCTCGGGCCTTCCCTCGGCGGCGTCCTCATTGCGGTATCGGGCTGGCGTGCCGTCTTTTTCGTGGTCGTCCCGCTCGGGCTTGCCGGCTCGTTGCTCGTGTACCGCTTCCTTCCGGCCGATCGCGCGGCAGCAACGGCAGGTCGCACGGGCTTCGACTACGCCGGCACTTTGGTGTTGGCATCGACGCTCGCGGCGTACGCCCTTGCAATGACCCTCGGGCGCGGCAGCTTCGGCTGGCTCAATGGGGGATTGCTCGTGGCCGCCGCCATGGGCGTGGGGCTCTTCGTCCGGGTGGAAACGGCCGCCGCCTCGCCGTTGCTCAGGTTGGCGATGTTCCGCGACCGGGTGTTGAGCGCCGGGCTTGCGGCGAGCGCGCTCGTCTCCACCGTGGTGATGGCGACCCTCGTCGTCGGGCCCTTCTATCTCTCGCGCGAGCTCGGGCTCGATGCCGTCGCCGTCGGGCTCATCGTGTCGGTCGGGCCAGTCGTGGTGGCGCTCACCGGTGTTCCCGCGGGCCGCCTCGCGGATCTCTTCGGCGCATCACGCCTCGCGTCCCTCGGCCTCGCCGCGATCGCGGCCGGCTCGTTCCTCCTCGCGATGACGCCGGTGGCGTGGGGCATCCCCGGCTACGTCGCGCCCATGGTCATCATCACCGCCGGCTATGCGCTGTTCCAGACCGCCAACAACACGCTCGTCATGGCGGAGGTGCCTGCCGACCGTCGCGGCGTGGTCTCCGGGATGCTCAACCTCTCGCGCAACCTCGGCCTCGTGAGCGGTGCGTCCGTCATGGGGGCCTTGTACTCGCTCGGCGGCATGCCCGTGACGTTCGGGATCGCGGGCTTGATGATTGTAGGCGCGCTCGTCATGGCGGGCGCGAGCCGGAGAGGCGCCCCCTACGCGTTTCGACCCGGCTAGCCCCAATAATTTATTGGACAGATCACGCTCCGTACGCGATCCTCGCGCGCTGTACCGCGCATGAGGAGCCGCCGACGTGCTGATGGAGAACATGGGCCTTTGCCTGGACGACCGCCCCGAGGAGGGGGTGTTCCGGGTGCACCGCCGCGTCTTCACCGACCCGGAGATCTTCGAGCTCGAGCAGAAGCTTATCTTCGAGCGCACGTGGATCTTCCTGACGATCGAGTCGCAGATCCCGAAGCCGGGGGATTTCATCACCACCTGGATCGGCCGCACGCCGGTGCTCGTCACGCGCGATGCGAAGGGCAAGGTCAACGCGTTCACCAACGTGTGCCGCCACAAGGGCTCGGTGGTGCAGCGCGCCGACAAGGGCAACGCCAAGTACCACGTGTGCAGCTACCACGGCTGGGCGTACGGCTCTGACGGAAAGATCGTCGACGTCAAGGAGCACAAGGCCGGCCAGTACTCGCCCGCGTTCGACGCCGCAGACCACAATCTCGCGCCGCTCGCGAAAGTCGAGAGCTACAACGGCATCGTGTTCGGCTCGATGTCGCCCAACGTGCCTTCGCTCGACGAGTATCTCGGCGAGATCCGCTTCTTCCTGGACCTCGTCATGGAGCAGGGCCCGAAGGGCATGGAGTTCGTGCCCGGCCGCGCCGCCTACACCTTCCGCGCCAACTGGAAGATGCAGATGGACAACGGCCTGGACAGCTACCACCTCGGCTCGACTCACGCGAGCTTCGCCGACGTGATCCAGCGCCGCCGCAAGGGCGAGGGCCACCAGGAAGCGCGCCAGTACGACTGGAGCGAGCGCTTCAAGGGCACGGGCGGGCAGTTCGGCTTCAAGCACGGCCACTCCGCCATCTGGAGCCGGCCCAACGAGCCGCACAAACGCCCGATCTTTCCGACCATCGACGAAGTGCGCCAGCGCGTCGGTCCGCTGAAGGCGGATTGGATGCTGCACGGGCGGAACACCATCATCTTCCCGAACTTCCAGACCGCCGATTCCACCGCGCTGCTGATGCGCCAGTTCCGTCCACTCTCAGTAGACCTCACCGAGATGCGCGTGTGGTGCCTCGCCCCGATCGGCGAGTCGCGCGAGCAGCGCTCCTGGCGGCTGCGCCAGTTCGAGGACTTCTTCAACCCGAGCGGCTTCGCGACCCCGGACGACTCGGCGGTGTACGAGGACTGCCACACCGGCACCGCGGGTACCGGCTTCGACTACCTCGACGGCTACGGGCGCGGCATCCAGGTGCAGGAGAAGGGCGCGAACGACGTGGCGCAATCCATCGGCATCAAGCCGCTTGCGAGCGTGCAGGGCCCGTTCGAGCAGTCCTCCGAGATCTGGCACCACCCGCCGCACCGCGAGTGGCGGCGCATGATGGAGCTCGGCCTCGCCGGAAAGGAGCCCTACTGATGGGAGCTTCAGATCCGATCGTGACGAGCGCTGCGGAAAAGGCGCTGCTCGACCAGGGCATCGATGTCCTGCAGCGCGAGGGCATGTACCTCGACCTGCGCCGCTGGGACGACTGGCTCGCGCTGTTCCACGAGGAGGTCGAGTTCTGGGCGCCGATGTGGCGCACCGAGGACGAGATGAACGAGGACCCGCACATGGAGCTCTCGCATCTCTACTACGGCAACCGCAAGGGGCTGAACGACCGCATCCTGCGCATCCGCACCGGCAAGTCGCCGGCTTCTACGCCGATGCCGCGCACCTCGCACCTGGTCGGCAACGTCGTGGCGCTGGACAAGCCCGAGGAGAACCGCCTGCGGCTGCATTCGAGCTGGACCACGCAGGTGTTTTTCCCGCGCCAGAAGATCCAGCACGCCTACTTCGGCCTTTCCGAGCACCTGCTGGAGCGCGTGGAGGGGAAGTGGCTGATCAGGAAGAAGCGCGTCGCCCTGCTGAACGACTACATCCCCTCGATGCTCGACGTCTACTGCATCTGACGCTCAGGCCACCCGCACCTGGATCCGGCGCGGCTTGGCCTCTTCCGCCTTCGGGATCCGCAGGGTCAGCACGCCGTCCTTCAGCTTCGCCTCGATGTTCGAGGCATCCAGCTCGCGGCTGAGGGTGAAGCTGCGCCGGTAGTAGGGAGCCGGCATCTCGGCGTAGATCAGCTCCATGCCGTCCGGAAAAGGTACGCGCGCCTCGCCCTCGATGACCAGGGTGTCGTCGTGCACTTTCACGCCGAGTCGCTCCTTCGAGACCCCGGACAAGTCGGCATGGAGCGTCAGGCCGCCTTCATCCTCGAAGATGTCCACCGGCGGCACGAGCGCGCTGCGCTCGGGCTGCTGGCCGGCCGATTCCGCCTGCGTGCGGTTCACTTCGTTGCCTGCGTTCATGTCAGCCTCCGGAAATTTCGATGCGGCGCGGCCGCGAGCTCTCGCGCTTGGCGACGGTGATCCTCAGGAACCCGTCCTGGTAGGTGGCGTCCACTTTCGCCGGGTCGGCGTCCTCGGGCAGGCTGATGACGCGCCGGAACGAGCCGTTGAAACGCTCCTCGGCGTAGACGCTGACGTCCTTCTGCTGCCGCGGGATGGCGCTGCTGCGCTCGCCGGCTATCGTCAGCAGCCCCTTGTCGATGGTCACCTGCACCGCGCCGGCATCGATGCCCGGCGCGAAAGCGGCGATCTCGATGGTGTCGGGCGTCGTTCCGACGTCGATGGCCGGAAACGCTCCCCAGCCGCTGCCGCGGATGCTGTTCGACCGCGAGGCCGGCCCGATCGCCTGCTCGAGCTGCTGGTGGAGCTCCGCGAGAAGGTCCGCGGGAAACCGCAAGCCTGTGCTCATTTCGTGTCTCCTCCGTTGGGGCGGACGAGCGCCCGTCCGCCGATTTTTGCGGTATGGGATCCGGGGTCCCGGATTTCAAGGGCCCCGCAGTCCAGCCGGCCGAGGGTCATCCGGGTCGGGGCGGCGCCGGCTCGGCCTTGCGCACGATCACGGTGAGGACGCCGTCCTTGCACGAGGTCTCGGTGCCGGCGGCCTGGACCGTTCCCGGCAGCACGATCGATCGCTCGAAGCTGCCGAAGGCGCGCTCCACGAAGTGATAGCGGCGCGCCGGGTCGTGGGCCTCGGCGCGCTTTTCGCCGCGGATGCGAAGCACGTTGCCATCGATGCGCACGCGGAAGTCGCCGGCGGCCACGCCGGGCAGCTCGATGCGCACGATGAGCGCGTGGGCCGTTTCCCACAGGTCCGCGGGCAAGGCTGCCTGCCGAGCCGACGGTCGGAGGCGCCGAAGCCAGCGGAGGACGGGGTTCATGGGGGTCCCTTTTCGCCCCACATGGGGATGCCGGCGCGCTCTTCAAGCGGCGCCTGCGGTCATGCTAGATTGCGCCGTCCCCGAAGGAGGCTGCGATGATCACCCAGGAAGAGAACGAGCGCCTGACCCGCTGCGGGCCGGGCACCCCGGCCGGAGAGATGCTGCGCCGCTACTGGTGGCCCGTCGCGTTCAGCGACGACGTGAAGGGCGTCCGCCCGAAAAAGATCAAGCTGCTGTGCGAGGACTTCGTGCTGTTCCGCGACGGCCATGGCCAGCTCGGCATGCTCGAGCCCCTGTGCGCGCATCGCCGCACCACGCTTGCGCGCGGCCGCGTCGAGAAAGAGGGCCTGCGCTGCTGCTACCACGGCTGGCTGTGGGACGCGGCCGGCAAGTGCCTCGAGACGCCGGCCGAGGATCCTTCGAGCCGCCTCAAGGACACGGTGTCGATGAAGTCGTATCCCGTGCAGGAGGCCGCGGGCCTCGTGTTCGTCTACATCGGTCCCGCGCCGGCGCCGCTGCTACCGAAGTTCGACCTGCTGGTGCATTCGACGGGCGATCGCTACGTGTGGGGCTTCACCGACCACTGCAACTGGCTGCAGTGCGCCGAGGTGATGGCCGATGCGACGCACCTCAACTGGCTGCACGCGGGCGTGTACCCGATGTACGCGGGGAAGCGGCCGCGCGTCGAGTACCACGAGCGCGACTACGGCATCGAATACCTCTACAACATGGACGACCTGCCGGCGGACAAGTGCAGCAACGTGCTGTTCCCGACGGGCAACCGCTTCGCCAGCGCGAGGAAAGAATTGAAAGGCGGCTCGCGCCAGAACATGGTGATCCGCACCCCGGTGGACGACGTGACCACGGACAACTTCTTCATCTCGCTGCACGCGCGCGCGGATGGCAAGCTGGTGCAGCACAACGCCGTGCCGCCCGACCGGGCCTGCGACACCCAATGGGTGCCCACGGAATTCGACGTGTATCCCGCAGGCGACGAAGAATGGTGGGGCGTGGCCTCCATCGCGCAGGACCGCGCCGCGCTCGAGGGACAGGGCCGGATCCACGACCGCAGCCGCGAGAACCTCGGCGCCTCGGACAAGGGAATCGCGCTCTACCGCAAGATCCTGAAGGAATCGATCGAGGCCGTGGAGCAGGGGCGCGACCCCAAGGGCGTGATCCGCGATCCGGCGAAGAACCCGGTCATCGACTTCGGCACGCGCCTGCACGACATCCAGCGCAAGCTCGAAATCGAGGCCTGACATGCAGACGCGCAATCGAATCGCAGCGGGGCTGCTGGCTTTCGCCTGCGGATCCGCTTTCGCGCAGAGCTACCCGACCAAGCCGATCCGGCTGCTTTCCACCATCGCCGGCGGCTCGGAGACGCTGCACCGCCTGCTCGCACAGCGCGTCGGCGAATCGATGGGCCAGCCGGTGGTATTCGAGACCCAGCCGGCGGCGAACGGGATGGTCGCCGCGGAGATGACCGCGAAGGCGCCGCCCGACGGCTACACGATCCTGCTCGCGGTGCCGGGATCGATGATCGTGCGCGGCTTCCTCACCAAGCAGATGCCTTACCAGCCGGTGAAGGATTTCTCGCCCATCACCATGGCCGCGTTGTCGGTCGGCAGCATCACCGTGCCCGCCAATGGCGTCGGGTCGCTGCAGGAGCTGATCGAGAAATCGCGCACCACGGCGCGCAAGCTCACCTACTCGACCAACGGCGTGGGTTCGTCCGACCACCTGACGGGCGAGCTCATCAACCAGCTCACCAACGCGGGGCTGATCCACGTGCCGCACAAGGGGCAGGGACCGGCCGTGCAGGCCGCGGTCGCAGGCGAAGTGGATTCCTACAACGGCGTGCTGAGCGGCAGCCTGCCGATGATCAGTTCCGGCAAGCTGCGCGTGATCGCGTACACGAACGTGCGGCCCTCCGCGGGGGACGACCCGAAGGTGCCGCTGATCAAGGACGTCGTGCCCGGGTTCAACAACCCGCTTTACTGGGTCGGCTACTTCGGGCCCGCACGCCTTCCGGGGCCGGTGCTGAAGCGCCTGAACGCCGAGTACGTGAAGGGCCTCACGTCACCCGAGCTGAAGCCGAAGTTCGAGGCGCAGAACAATCCCATCGTCGCCAACTCGCCGGAGGAATTCACCGCGATGCTGTACGCGGACCTCGAGCGGGTGTCGAAGATCGTCAAGGCGGCGGGCATCCAGCCGGAGTGAGGCTTCATCTTCATTGGCATGGGCGTATGATCGCGCGCTGGAGAAACGTTCAAACGGGAGGAGCCACGATGTTCGCTTTGAAGCCTGTTTCACTGATCGCCGCCGCGCTGCTGGCCGGCGCAACGGCCCTGCAGGCCGCCGAGCCCGTCAAGATCCGCGTGGCCTACGCGGTGCCCGTCTCCAACTGGGCGCCGATCCTCGAGACCAAGAAGGACCTCGCGCAGCACTGGGGCAAGTCCTACGTGATGGAGGCGGTGCGCTTCCAGGGGACACCGCCCATGATCACCGCGCTCGCCAACAACGAGCTCGAGATCGCGAACCTCGCGTATTCGACGCTCGGCCTCGCCATCGAGAACGCGGGACTCAAGGACCTGCGCATCATGGCCGATGAGTTCCAGGACGGCGCGCCGGGCTACTACAGCAACGAGTTCTTCGTACGCAAGGACAGCGGCATCAACAAGATCGCCGATCTCAAGGGCAAGGTGCTTGCGACGAACGCCATCGGCAGCGGCGTCGACATCGGCATGAAAGCCGCGTTGAAGAAGAACGGCCTGCTGGACAAGCGCGACTACACGGTCATCGAGGCGCCGTTCCCCACCATGGGCGCGCTGCTGAAGGAGAAGCGCGCGGACCTGGTGCCGGGCATCCCGCCCTTCGGCTTCGCGCCGGAGTTCAAGGAATTCGGCAAGGTGCTGTTCGACCAGACCGCGGGCCTGGGGCGCTCGCAATTCGTCTTCTGGGTGATGCGCAAGCCCTTCATCGACAAGAACCGCGCGGCGCTGGTGGACTTCATGGAAGACGTGATCCGCATCGAGCGCTGGTACCTCGATCCGAAGAACCACGCCGAGGTCGCGAAGATCGCATCGAGCTTCCTCAAGGTGCCGCCGGAGCGCTTCGACTGGCTGTTCACCAAGCAGGACTATTATCGCGACGCGAACGGCGCGCCGGACCTTCAGGCGCTGCAGCAGAACATCGACACCAGCGCCGAGCTCGGCTTCCTCAAAGCGCGCTTCGACGTCAAGGCGTATGCCGACCTGAGCATCGTCCAGGAGGCGGTGAAGCGGCTGAAATAGTGGCCGAGAAGCCTGCGCAGGAAGCCGCGCCAGCCGCGCAGATCCTGGTAGAAGGGGTCAGCCAGACCTACCGCCCCCCGGCCGGCCGCGAGGTGCTCGCGCTGTCCGGGGTTTCCCTCGCGGTGGAAAGCCGCGAGTTCATCGCGCTGCTCGGGCCCTCGGGCTGCGGCAAGTCGACGCTCCTGTACCTGATCGGCGGCTTCCTCCCGATCCAGCAGGGGAGCATCCGCGTCGACGGCAAGCCCGTCGCCGGGCCCGGCCCCGATCGCGGCATCGTGTTCCAGGACTTCGCGCTGTTTCCGTGGAAGACGGTGCGCGCGAACGTGCTCTATGGTCTCGAGCGCGCCGGCCTCGAGAAGGAAGAGCGCGAGCGCCGCGCGCAGTCTTTCATCGAGATGGTGGGGCTCGGCGGCTTCGAGGAGAGCTTCCCCTCGCAGCTCTCGGGCGGCATGAAGCAGCGCGCCGCGATCGCGCGCACGCTCGCGATCGACCCGGCGATCCTGCTCATGGACGAGCCGTTCGGCGCGCTCGATTCGCAGACGCGGCGGCTGATGCAGTCGGAATTGCTTCGCATCTGGGCGCGCTCGCCCAAGACGGTGATCTTCGTCACGCATGACGTGCAGGAAGCGGTGTTCCTCGCCGACCGCGTGGCCGTGATGTCGGCGCGGCCGGGGCGCGTCAAGGCGATCGTCGAGACGCGCTTCGACAAGTCCGATCCTCACCTGCTGAAGGCGCCCGCTTTCGTCGAGAAGGTCGACGAGATCTGGAACCTGGTGCGCGACGAGGCGATAGCCGCGCAGGCCGGCGGGGCATGAAAGCGATCCTGCGCTATTCGCCGTTGCTGGTGCTGGCGCTCGCCTGGCAGGCCGCGTGGTACTTCGAGCTCGTCTCCTCGAGCGCGCTGCCTTCGCTGGTCGACGTCGGCAAACAATGGCTCGAGATGCTGCAGTCCGGCGACCTCACCCGCAACGCGGTGGCTTCGCTCTATCGGGGCGGCGCCGGGTTCCTGCTCGCCGTGGTGTTCGGCGGCGCGCTCGGCATGGCCATGGCCTGGTGGTCTCCGCTCAACCGGATGCTGAGCCCGCTGGTCGAGATCCTCTACCCGCTGCCGAAAACCGCGCTGATCCCGGTGACGGTGATCTGGCTCGGCTTCGGCGATGCTTCCAAGATCCTGCTCATCTTCCTAGGCTGCATGCTGCCGGTCACGATCGGCGCGTTCAACGGCGCGCGCTCGACCGAGCAGGTGATGGTCTGGTCGGCGCGCAGCATGGGCGCGAGCCGCCTGCGAGTCCTGTGGGACGTGGTGCTGCCGAGCGCGATGCCCGAGCTCCTGAACGGCGTTCGCACCGCGCTCGCGCTCGCGTTCATCCTGCTCGTCACCTCCGAGCTGATCGTCGCGCGCGACGGCCTGGGCAATCTCATCGGCTACCTGGGCGCGAACGGCTCGTACGAGGCGATGTACGGCGTCGTGCTGACCGTTGCGTTCCTCGGCTTCGCCGCCGATCGCCTCTACCTGCTCTTCACGCGCTGGATGCTGACGTGGCGCGAGGCGGAAGCCGGATGAAAAAGTGGCTCGGCACCGCCGCGCACGGCCTTCCGGTCGTCGTCGTGCTCGTCGCGTGGGAGCTGTTCGCGCGCTTCGGACCGGTCACGATGTTCACGCTGCCGCCGCCGAGCGCCGTCGCCGAGCGCATCTGGACCGACGCGGTGGAGGGCGACCTCTGGCGCAACATCCTCACCACGCTGTACCGTGCGCTGGCGGGCTATGCCGCCGGCTGCCTCATCGGCGTCGCGATCGGCATCGGCATCCACCGCAACGCCGTGGCGCGCTGGTTCTTCGACCCGGTGATCTCCATCGGCTTCCCGATGCCCAAGGTCGCGTTCCTGCCCGTGGTGATCCTGTGGCTGGGCGTGTTCGACATTTCCAAGATCACCATGATCACCATCGAGGTCGTGTTCCCCGTCGTCACGGCGACGGTGCTCGGGCTGCAGGGCGTGCGGCGCGCACTGCTCTGGTCCGCGCGGAATCTCGGCGCCAGCGAGCGGCAGCTCCTGTGGCAGGTGATGATCCCCGCCGCGTTCCCGCAGATCTTCACCGGCCTGCAGGTGGCGCTGCCGATCGCGCTCATCATCGCGGTGTTCACCGAGATGGCGATGGGCGGCTACGGCCTGGGGGCGAGCATGATGTCGGCGTCGCGTTATGCCGATTCGCGCGGCGTGTTCGCCGGCATCGTCACGATTGCGCTGGTCGGCTACCTGGCGGTGAAGCTGATGGCACTGCTGCGGCGCCGGCTGCTGCTTTGGCACGCGGAGGCGGTCGCGCCGACCACGGCCTGACGTCCGCTACGCCGGGCGCGCGAGCGCCGCGATCCATTGCTTTCCGCGGCTGCGCATGACAGCGAGCTCGCCGAGGTTCTCCATGGCTTGTCCTGCCGCAGCCGGTGTTCCGTGGGCATTGATCCGGGTGTTGGCCGGACGCCCGAAGCTGAAGCGCAGCGTGAGGCCGTTCCTGCGCAGCTTGATGCCGCCGCCGAAGTAGTACCACGGGCACCAGGCGATCAGATCCGCAACGGGCCAATCGAACAGCCGGCACGGTCGTCCGTTCTCGATCGCATCGGCGAAGCCGGGTGCGCCGAGCTCGCGCTCGAGCTTCCTCAGTTGCCATGGCCAGGCGGTGCCGGTGTTCCAGGCTTCGAAGACCAGGCGCCCTTCTTCCAGCCGCAGCTCGCCGGGAATGCTGCTGATGCCGCGAAGGAGCCAGGCTTCCGAGCGCAGCTCGATCATGACGAAATCTCTGAGATTAGTAAGGCAAGACCGGCTTCAGGAGCGCGTCTTTAGCAATAGATGTTACAAAAATAGATAAAAAATCCGGGGCCAGTGCAGTCCTGGACGGAGCCGGTAGGCCGACGGTCGCTCCCACTCCCGTCGGGTCGAAGCGGTTCCCGTACACCCGCATGAACTCGGCGAACGCGAACTGGCCGCTGCAATGCCCGGGCGCCATGCGCTCGATCTTCCACTGGTCACGGAAGGATTCCGCCATGCGGGTCACGTCGGCATCGGACGCGTCGACCAGGTGGAACCCGCCGAACACGGAGTGGATCTTCGGATCGATCTTCACGGCTTCGGCCAGGATTTTTTCGATGCCCGGGTGCGAGCAGCCCACTACCAGCACGCTCCCCTGCGAAGTGCGGATCACCAGCGAAATCTCGTTCATCTCGCGGGTGCCGGCCTTGTCGGAGAGCGTCGTGATCAGGAAGAAGCCCGGCAGCACCTCCGTCGGCTCGCGCACCGGGATCAGGTTCGCCCCGGGCCAGGGCGTCGGCCAGCTGGAACCCGCGTTGGCCGCCGGTGGCGGGTTGCCGCCGAAATAGCGCAGCTCGTCGGGAACGCCGTCCACCTTCCGCTGGATCAGCTTCGCAAGCGGACTCGAGGGCGAGAGGCTGCCGCCGCCGAAGGTCGACGGGTCCACGGGGGTATAGACCTTGACCCTCGGGTTGGCCGCGAGCACATGCCTCAGCCCGCTCGTGTGGTCACCATGGCGGTGGGTGACGACGACGAGGTCCAGGCGCGTGAGGTCGACATTGAGCGCCTTCGCGTTGAAGGCGAAGTCATCGCCGTCACCTCCGGTATCGAACAGGATGCGCTTGCCCGCGTACTCGATCAGCGCCGAGTAGCCCCAGCCTCGCTTGAGCGCCGACGCCTTGCCGAAGGCGTCATAAAGGATGGTGATCCTTGCGGGCGGTTCCTGCGCCCGGGCCTGGCCGAAGACGAGGAACGACAGCGACGCCAGGAGCCATGCGGCAGCTTGTTTCATGCGAATCCCCCCTCCGGGACGAGGCATCAGTATCGCAGTTTCGGGAACCCGGTGCGCCGGGGAGACGGCTTGCGCCTCTTCGACCCATACTGCCGGTTTCAGCGGCCACAATCCGGAGGAGAAATTCCATGCACGCAGTCGACCGCGCCATCCGCAACCTGGTCATAGGCAACCGCATCCTCGCCCACGAGGGCGTGGTCGATGCCTACGGGCACATCAGCATCCGCCATCCCGGGAAGCCCGACCGGTTCTTCCTCTCCCGCTCGCGCAGCCCCGAGCTCGTGACGCCGGAGGACATCATGGAATTCACCCTCGACGGAGTGCCCGTGGGCGGCGACAAGCGGCCGCCGTACCTCGAGCGTTTCATCCACGGCGGCGTGTACGAGGCGCGCCCGGACGTGATGGCGGTGGTGCACAGCCACGCCGAGAGCGTGCTGCCTTTCTCCGTGTCGGAGACGCCGCTCGTGCCGGTGATCCACAGCGGCTCGGAGATCGGCGCGGAGGTGCCGGTGTGGGACATCGAAGACAAGTTCGGCGACACGGACCTGTTGGTGACCAACCCGGAGCAGGGACGCGACCTCGCGCAGCGGCTCGGGCCCTGGCGCGTCGCGCTGATGCGAGGGCATGGCTTCGTCGCGACCGGGAACGCGATCCTCAATGTCGTGCGCACTTCGGTCGCGATGCCGAAGAATGCCGCGGTGTATCTCGAGGCGATGCGGCTCGGCCGCGTGAAGAAGCTCTCGAGGGCGGAAATCGAGATCCGGACGAAGGTGATGGACCCCGAGACGCCGGCGACCTACCGGGCCTGGGAGTACTGGGCGCGGCGATGCGGGTGCGGCGATTTGCTATAAGGGCACCTGGGCAGCGCCTCGATACGGAGCAGGGAAATGGGCTATCGCCTCAGCAGGATCACCACGCGGACCGGCGACGGCGGGACGACGGGCCTCGCCACCGGCGATCGCGTGCCCAAGAGCAGCCAGCGCATCGTCGCGATGGGCGCCGTGGACGAGGCGAACAGCTGGATCGGCGTTGTGCTGGCCTTCGGGCCGCACGACGGCGTCGCGGCGCATCTTTCGCAGGCGCAGCACGATCTGTTCGAGGTCGGCGCGGAGCTGAGTCTTCCCGGGCTGCCACCGCGCATCTCCGACGCGCAGGTCGCGCAGCTCGAGGCCGCGGTCGCGTCCATGAACGCGGAGCTCGAGCCGCTGCGCGAGTTCATCCTGCCCGGCGGTTGCCAGGCCGCTTCGTTCTGCCACGTCGCGCGGACCGTCTGCCGACGCGCCGAGTCGGCTGTGGTCGCATTGCAGCTGGCGGAGCCGGCGCCGCAGTCGCAGCTCGTGCCGTACCTGAACCGGCTCTCCGATCTCCTGTTCGTCGCGGCGCGCGTGCTCAACAAGGCTTCCGGGACCGCGGAAGCGCAGTGGAGCAATCCGAAGCGGCCCTAGGCGCGCTGCGCGGCTGACGGCTCGCGGATCTTCCAGCACGCGGCGAGCATCAGCGCCGAAAACAGCACCACCGTCCAGAACACCGCATGCAGGGCGAGCGCGAGCGACGCGACCGTGTCCTCGCGCTGGATGAAGTAGTTGATCATGCCGCCGAACAGCGCCGCGCCGAGCGCATTGCCGAGCGAGCGCATCAGCACCACTGAGCCGGTCGCCATGCCGCGCCTGTTCCATTCCACGCTCGACTGGATCGCAACGGTGACGGTCGCGCTCAGCACGCCGAGGCCCGCGCCCATGACGAATGAGCCGGCAACAGCGGGCCACAGGCCCTGGTCGATCAAGAGCGCTACGATCAGCGCGCCTGCGAGCACCAGGCCGCCCGCCCAGCGGGAGAGCACGCGCGTGCTGGTCCGCCGCATGAGGCGTGCGGTGACGAAGGACGCGCCCGGCCAGCCGACCGACATCACGCACAGCGCCACGCCGGCGGCGAACGCGGAACGGTGCTGCACGCCCTGGATGAAGATCGGCATGAAGCTCAGCAGCCCGATCATCGCCGCGCCCGCCGCGAAGGTCGCGAGGTTGCCGAACGCGATCACCGGCATCGCCCACAGCTCGAGGTGCATCACCGGGTCCGGCGCGCGGCGCTCGCGCCACAGGAACGCCTTGAAGAGGATTGCGAACAGGACGAGCATCGCCGCCACGCCCCACGCGCCCCACGCGCCCGCCTGCGTGAACGCGAGCATGAGCGCGAGCAGGCCCGCGAGCATCAGCGCCGCGCCCGGGTAGTCGATCGGCGAGCGCTTCTTCTCGAGGTTCTCGTGCAGCCAGCGCCCGATGATGGCCATGTACGCGGCGCCGAACGGCAGGTTCATCCAGAACACCCAGCTCCAGTGCGCGTTCTCGACGATCGCGCCGCCGAGCACCGGCCCCAGGATCGCCGAGACGCCCCAGACGCTCGCGAGCCAGCCCTGCATCTTCGCGCGCTCCTCGCGCGTGTAGAGATCGCCGAGGATGGTCATGGTCATCGACTGCACCGAGCCCGCGCCGATTCCCTGGATGAGCCGCGCGCCCACGAGCATGGGCATGGAGTAGGAGAGGGCGCACAGGGTCGAGCCCGCGAGGAAGATCGTGCTGCCGACGAGGAACACTTTCTTGCGGCCGAACAGGTCCGCGAGCTTGCCGTAGAGCGGCACGGTCAGCACCTGCATTAGCAGGAAGCCCGAGAACACCCAGGCGTAGAGCTCCATGCCGCCGAGCGACGCGACGATGCTCGGCATCGCGGTCGCGATGATCGTCGCCTCGATGGCGACGACGAACATCGAGAGGAGCAGCGCTACGAAGACGTACGGACGGTGGGTCTGGTCTGAGAGGACGGTCAATCTGTGGCCTTCAACCCCGTCTCTTCGATCGTTTTCTTCCAGCTCGCGCGGTTCACCTCGAGCATCCGCGCGAACTCCTCCGGGGTGGAGCCGACGGTGCGGATGCCGGCTTCGGCGAGGCTGCGCGTGGTCTGCGGGTCGCGCAGGATGTCGCGCACGTCCGTTGCGATGCGGCGCACCAGCTCCACGGGCGTGCCGCGCGGCGCGAGCAGGCCGAACCAGCTGTCGAGGCGAATCACGCCGAGCTCGCTGAAGATCGGCAGGTCCGGATAGGCCGCCGACTTGGTCGAGCTCACCATCGCGAGCGGCCGGATGCGTCCCGCCTTGATCATCGGCTCGGCAGTGGGGAAGGACGCGAAGCTCGAGTCGATGCGGCCGCCCGCGAGGTCGGTCATCGCCGCCACTTCGCTCTTGTATGGCACGTGCAGCAGAGGAACGCCGGTGGCGCGGGACAGCGCGGAGCCGTTGAGGTGATAGGTAGAGCCTTGTCCGGTCGAGCCGAAGGTCAGCTGCGTCGGCGCGCTTTTCGCGAGCGCGAGGAATTCCTTCATGTTCTTCGCCGGCAGGTCGGCGCGCACCGCGAACATCACGTCCACCTCGGCCATCTGCGTCACTGGCACGAAATCGGCGACCGGGTCGAACGGCAGCTTGTTGAAGAGCGAAGGCACCTGTACGTGCGCAGTGAGGGTCGAGAGCAGCGTGTAGCCGTCGGGCGGCGCTTTGGCGACCGCATCGGTGCCCACGATGAGGCCGACGCTCGGGCGGTTCTCGATCAGGAACTGCTGGCCGTATTTCTTGCCGAGGCCGTCGGCGACGAGGCGGTTGACGCGCTCCGGCGCGCCGCCGGCGCCGATGGGGACGATGAAGCGAACGGGCTTGGAGGGCCACGTTTCCTGCGCCATCGCCGGCACGGAGAACAAGGCACAGGCCAGCAACGAGATCCACGCACGCATCACGGCATTCCTCCCCGGTGAACGGCTGTATATTAAGGCCAGCGAACACGCGGGCGAGGAGCGGCGATGAACAACGATCTGAAGCAGGCGCTGGGGCAGCCGTGGGCGCCCGAGTTCACGCGCGTCGTCCGCGGCGTGCACCACCTCGTCCTCAACACCGAGGACATGAAGGCGACCATCGATTTCTACAGCGGCGTGCTCGGCATGCCGCTGGTGGGCGCGATCACGGTCGAGGAGGGCCTGGGCACGGGCGCTGACAACCGCGGCAACCCGCCGTACGAAAACCTGCGGCACTATTTCTTCGACATGGGCAACGACAGCATGCTCGCGTTCTTCGAGATGCCGAAGGGCGTGCGCAAGCACGGCGACCGCGACGACCTCGGCAACATGCAGCACGTGTCGTTCGTCGTGTCCGCGCAGATGCAGCTCGCGATGAAGGAACGCCTGATCGCCTTCGGCTACGAGGCGCACGGCCCGGTGCGCGTGTCCCCCGGCAGCGACTCGCTCTACTTCCGCGACCCGGTGAACGACATCCGGCTCGAGTTCAGCACCGCGCCCGCGCAGGGCGAGCACCAGGACGTGATGGCGAACCGCAGCCAGACCAAAGCCATGGCGCGCAAGGAGCTCGAGCAGCTCTGCAACGACCCGCAGTGGCTCGAGCGCACGCTGCGCTACTTCAAGGACTAGCTCTCTAGCGTCGACGGGTGGAATACGCGGTCGAGCGGCAGCCGCGAGCGCGTGAATCCCTGCTTGTGCGCGAGCTCGAGCAGCCGCTCCACGGCCTTGCGATTGGATCGCAGGCCCACCGGTGAGAAATCCTTCCCGCCGACGCCGACCTGCTCATCGAGCGTGAGCGAATAGCTGGCCGGCACGACGAGGTCCTTTTCGTCCGACAACTTGAGTGCCTGCGCAAAAGCGCGGACCACCCGCATGGGGAGCGACGGATCGCGCTCGGCCACGGCTCTTTTCATCACCATGAAGTGGATCGGCTCGAACCAGCCCTGCCGCCTGCAGTGCGCGAGGCCGGCCGACTTGCGGTCTTCGAAGAGCCACTTCACTTCCGCGTGCGCGCCGAGGGTCTCGATGGAAGGCTGGCCGGGGCGCTCCAGGTAGCGGATCACGGCATCGAGCTCGCCCGAGGTGAGCATGCCGGCGAGGGATTTGCCCTGCGGGATCGGGTGCACCGGCACGTCGTCCGGTGGCGCGTAGCCCATGCCGCGGTAGTGGCTGCGCTGCGGCGTGCGTTCCTCGTACCACTGGATGTCCTGCGGGCGCACGCCGTAGGTCGTCAGCAACGCGTCGCGGATCCACAGGATCGCCGCGACCGGGTACTCGGGCACACCGACGCGCTTGCCCTTCAGGTCCTGCGGCGCATTGATGCCCGAGCGCAGGTGGCAGAGCGTGTCCGTGTGCGCCGCGAATGCCCAGCCCGTGAAGACAGGCAGCGCGATCCAGTCGCGTCCGGTTTCCAGGCCCCAGAGGAATCCGGTGGTGGAGAGCTCCGCGACGTCGAAGTCGTCCTCTTCCGGCACGATACGGAAGAGGTCGTTGAAGGGAATGACGGAGGGCTTGAGCTCGACGCCTTCCACCTTCACGCGGCCGTCGACGAGCGGCTTGAAGCGCCCGGGATGGCCCATCAGGAGCCTCAAGGTTTCCACTATTCGGCCTTGATGCCGGCGTCTTCGATGATCTTCTTCCAGCCGGCGACGTCCGAGGCGAGCTTCGCCGCGAACTCCTCGGGCGAGGACGCGATGGGGTGCAGGCCTTCGTTCGCGAAGCGCTGGCCGAACGCCGGGTCGAGGATGATCTCGCGTACGTCCGCGTACACCTTGCGGACGATCGCGTCCGGCGTCCCTCGCGGCGCGAGCAGGCCGAACCACGCCGGCAGGATCGGCACGCCGAGCTCCGCGAAGGTCGGCACGTCGGGGAGGCGCTGGTTGCGCTGCAGGCTGATCACCGCGAGCGGACGGATGCGGCCGGACTTGATGAGGCCCATGGAAGTCGGCAGCGAGCCAAAGGTCGCGTCGATGCGGCCGGCGACGACTTCGTTCAGCGCTTCCACCGCGCCCTTGTAAGGCACGTGCAGCAGCTCGACGCCCGCGGCGCGCGAAAGCGCGGAAGCGTTCAGGTGGTAGCTCTGGCCGGCGCCCGTCGAGCCGTAGCTCAGCTGCTTCGGCGCCGACTTCGCGAGCGCGAAGAATTCCTTCACGTTCTTCGCCGGCAGGTCGGCGCGCACCAGGAACAGCGTGTCCGTGTTCACCATCTGCGTGATCGGCGCGAAGTCCTTCAGCGTTTCGAAGGGCAGCGTCTTGTAGAGCGAGGGCGCCTGCGCGTGGGTGGTGAGGGTGGAGAGCAGGGTGTAGCCGTCCGGGTTCGCCTTCGCGACCTGCTCGGTGCCGATGATGAGCCCGGCGCTCGGACGGTTCTCCACCAGGATCTGCACGCCCCACTTGTTCGTCAGGCGCTCGGCCGCGAAGCGCGTGACCGCATCCGGCGCCGTCCCGGGCGCGATCGGCAGGACGAACCTCACGGGCTTGGCAGGCCAGGTCTGCGCGTGGGCGGTGAGGGCGCTGGCGCAGAGCGCGAGCCAGGCCCAGTACGATCGGCGAAACATGCTTCGTCCCCTGTTCTTCGAGGCGGTTTTATTACCATACTTGCGCCTGCGCCGAAACGGGAGCCGCAATGAAGTGGGTCACCAGGAACTACGTTCACCTCGACCGCGTCGCCTGTCCGTGGCTGATCCGGCGCTTCGTCGATCACGACGCGACGTTCGTGTTCGTCGAGTGGGGCGCGAAGGAATGGCCCGCCGATGCGATTCCCTTCGCGCTTCCCGGCGCGGAGCTCGGGCCGCACGACGCTTCGGGGCCGACGTTCACCAAGATCCTCGACAAGTACCGGCTCGCGGATCCCGCGCTCGTGCGCATCGGGCGCGTGATCAAGGCCGGCGTGGACGTCGTGCTGCACGACTACGTTCCAGGCGCGGACGACGTGGACGGCCAGGTCGCCGTTGGCCTGCTCGCGGTGTCCGAGGGCATGATGCTCACGCACCTCACCGACCCCACGGTGCTCGAGGCGAGCTATCCGGTGTACGACGCGCTGTACGCCAACTTCAAGGCGCACGCGCTGGTGGAGGAGAGGGGCCTCACACTGCCGCTGCCCACTTCGCGCGGACCGGCCGAGAAGACGGAATTCCTGCGCGCGGTGCTGAAATGATCCGGCTTCTGGTTGCAATCCTCGCGCTGCTGCCGCTCCTCGCCGCGGCCCAGCCCTATCCCTCGAAGCCGATCCGCGTGGTGCTCACCGTGTCCGCGGCGGGCGAGGTGACGGTGCGCGCGCTCGCGGAGAAGATGACGCCGATGCTCGGGCAGCCCTTCATCGTCGACGTGCAAAGTGCGGCCGGCGGAGCGCAGGGCGCGACCACCGTTGCGCGCGCTGCACCCGACGGCTACACGCTGCTGTACGGCACCAACGGCGCGATGGTGCTGCGGCAGTTCCTGGTGAAGGACATGCCGTACGACACGCTGAGGGACTTCGTTCCCATCGCGCGGGTCGGCGAAGCGCTCGCCGGCATCGTCGTCTCGAGCGACATCGGCGTTTCCAGCCTGAAGGAGCTCATCGACTACGCGAAGCGCAATCCCGGCAAGGTGAGCTACGCCACCACCGGCATCGGCGGGAGCAACCATCTGACGGGCGTCGTCATCGAGCAGATGACCGGCATCCGCTGGGTGCACGTGCCCTACAAGACCGGCCCGCAGAGCGCGCAGGATTTGATGGGCGGCCGCGTTCCGGTCGCGCTGGGAACGCTGACGACCTACAAGGCGCTGACCGACACGGGCAAGGCGAAGGTGGTGGCGATCAATGGCGACCGCCGCTTCAGCGAGATGCCGGACGTGCCGACCATCGGCGAGGTGCTGCCGGGCTACGAGCGGCCCGCCGGCTGGATGGCGTTCTTCGCGCCGGCGAGGACGCCCGCGCCCATCGTGAAGCGCGTCGAGGAGTCGGTGCTCAAAGCAGCGAACGATCCCGCAGTGCAGGACCGGCTGCTGAAGATCGGCGTGGTGGTCGAGACGCTGCCGGCGGAGAAGTTCGGAGCGGCATTGAAGAAGGACATCGAGCTGAACGGCCGGCTGGTGAAAGCAGCCGGGATAGAGCCCGAATAATCTCGTAAATTCATTTATCCGAAGGCTTTACCGGAGCGGATCTCCGGCCATTGGTATTATTCAAACTTGTAACAGACAGCTTGTAGCGCTCCGCCCGCTGCTGCAGCACGCCCGCCGCTTCCGCGTCTTCCTCGAGTGACGAGTTGAGCTTCGTGAGCGCCAATGCCTTCGCGAAGTCCTGCTTCGCACGCGGTTCCTGCTTGAGCGCTTCGTATGCCAGACCGCGCACCACGAGCGCGGGGATGAACGCGTTGTCCTTCGACAGGAGCGCCGTCATCTCCTTCACCGCCGTCTTCGGATCGCCCGACTCGGCCAGCGTCCAGCTGCGCTGGTACCGCGCGAACCGGTTCACGCCGCCCACCGAGCGCTCGGCCGCCGCGAGCTCGGCGAGGCTTTCCTGGTAGCGCCCGGCCTTCCTCAGGTAGAAGCCGCCCCACGCATGGTCCGCTGGCGACTGCGAGGACATGAGCCGCAGCGCCGCTTCGTGGTCGGCGAGCGCGCCCTTCGCGTCGCCCTCGAGCGAACGGATCCTCGCGCGCATCGAAAGCGCCTCGGCGCGCGCTTCGTCCGTGAGCGCGGGGAAGCGCAGGCACGCTTCGAGCTCGCGCTTTGCCGCCTCGAGCTTGCGGGCATGCCAAGGGTCTTCGGCACGGGTGCAGGCGGTGATCGGGATGTAGACCGCGAGTGCGAAGGCGCCGATCGCGGCGAGCACGGCGGTCATGCCGAGCCACACGAGCAAGTGCCGGCTCGAGATCCGCTCCTGGGTCGTGTACCGCCACGCCAGCACGGCGAAGAACGCGCTCGCTCCGCCCAGCAGGGCCGCGCCGGCGAAGTGCTGCGGCAGCGGCGCGTTCCACGTGCCGCGCTGGAGCAGGAACATCGCCATCAGCCACAGGAACACCAGGCTCGCGGTGCCCGACGCGAGCGCCTGCGGAATGCCCTTGGTCTGCCTCGCGCTCGCCTTCAAATGCGCGTCGCCAGCGGAGCCTTCGGCCATGCCTTCGGAGAGCGGGCGGGGCATGGGGAGATATTAGCTCGCGGCCACGAGGCTCCTCGCTTCTTCGATCAGCTCTTTTGCCAATAAATGCAGTTCGTCGATGCCCGAGTCGTCGACGTTGAGTGTGCCCTCGTATTCCGCGAGGTTCCGGCTTCGATGCGCGGCGTCCAGCACGCGCCAGCGGTCTGCGGCCCAGCCCAGGGTGTGTTCCAGCGACTGGAACACAGTGAAGCGGTTTTCGCTCCGGTAGCCGTGATGGCGAAGCGCAACAAGCGCCGCTGCATGTGCGGCGTTGTATGCACCGAGAAACCGCCCCTGCGGTGATATGCCCCGCAACCCTGCATCCGCCAGATGCACTTCCGCACTGGCGAGCAGCCGCTGCAGTTCCGCCTCGTTGCGCGGCTCGGTCTTCAGCTGCCCTATTCGTGCGAGGTTATCGAGCGCCTTCCGGTTCAAGCGGTTCTCCCGTCAGGCTCACAACGGTTTGGGAGAGGACCCGGTTGACGAAAGAGCCGGCCTCGGCCCGCCGGCGCTCGAACTCGGCCGGCGTGTAAAGCGTGGGATTGATCTTGCGTCCGACCAGCGGCTCTACCGGGACCAGCGCTTTAAGAACTTTCGAGAGGGTGAGGCCCTTTGCCACGATGAGCACGTCTACGTCGCTGCCCGCAGTGTCGGTCCGCTTCGCGACGGAGCCGAAGAGCCATGCGTGCTGTGGATGCAGGGGGGCGAGCGCTTCGCGCAGCATAGGCTCGACGCCGAGCGTCTTTCGGACGAGGGCGACCAATTCCTCGAAGACGGGGCTCTTGTCGTTCGCCTGGAAGCGGCGCTGGTTCCCGATTCGTTCAGCAGTGACGAGCCCGGCGTCGACGAGTCGGTTGATCTCGCGCTGGAGCGATGCGCTGCCCAATCCGGTAAGGCGCAGCAGCTCGTTCAGGTGATAGCTGCGTTCGGGCTGGCCGAACAGCCAGCGGAGGACGCGGGACTGGCTATCGGTGAAGAGGGCAAGGGAGAGCGACATATGCCATATTCTAGCTTGATCATGCTAGAAAATGGCATAATTGGACTGCAAGCTTTCATATGCAGGGAGATTCGCCGTGAAGCTGTTGAAAGTGCCTTTCTTCGCGTCCTGCGCCGCGCTACTTCTTGCGTTGAACGCTATCGATGCTGGCGCGCAGGCCTGGCCCGCGAAGCCGGTTCGCATCGTCATCGGCGTGGCGCCCGGCGGGCTGTCCGACGTGCTGGCGCGGCACGTCGCCGCGGGATTGACCGCGCAGTGGGGACAGCAGGTGCTGGTCGAGAGCCGCCCGGGCGCTTCGGACGTGATCGCGGCGGAGGTCGTCACCAAGTCTCCCGCCGACGGCTACACGCTCTACCAGACCAACGACACGGTGCTGGTGCTGAGCGGGCTGATCAAGAAGAACCTGCCGTTCGACGCGGCGACCGATTTCGCGCCCGTGCACGGGATCATCCAAGTGCGCTCGCTGCTCGTCGGCCGGCGCGACCTGCCTGCGAACACCATCGCCGAGCTGTTCGCGCTGGCGAAGCAGAAGCCGCTGACCTTCGGCTCGTTCGGCGTCGGCAGCGCGAGCCACCTCAATGGCGAGCAGATGGCGCTCGACGCGGGGGTGAAGTTCATCCACGTCCCTTATCGCGGCGGCGCGGAGCTCGCGAGGGGACTCCTCAGCGGAGATTTCGATTTCGGGCTTTTCTCGCCTTCCACCTACGTGCCGCTGATCAGGGCGGGCAAGGTGAAGGGGCTCGCCTGGGACGGCTCGCGGCGGCACGTTGCATTGCCCGACGTGCCCACGTTCGAGGAGGCGGGTATCAAGTTCAGGACCGGCGGCTGGTTCGCGATGTTCGCGAAGGCCGGAACGCCGGCTCCCATCGTGGCGCGCGTTTCTTCCGACATGGCGAAGGTGCTCGCCACGCCGGTCGTGGAAAAATACGTCGCGGACATCGATGCCGAGGTCATGAGTCTCCCGAGCGCGCAGCTCGACCAGCTGCTGAAGGAGAGCCGCGCGCGCTACGGGGCGCTGCTGAAGAAGCTCGACCTCAGGCTCGAGTAGTCATTTTCGGAATCTGTTTCAAGGAGGTCTGACCCATGGCGGGCAGCGTTGCAATCGTGAGTATCGCGGACATCCAGGGCCGCAGGGGCGGCATCGGGCGGGAGGGCCTGCTGTTCGCGAAGCCGCTGCCCCTCGACACCGGCCCCGGGACCCCGGGCATGGAATTCGACTGGGTCTCCTACGGCGCCGACTACGGCACGCCGCGGCACCGGCACACGTTCCAGCAGATCCGCTACGTGCTGCAGGGCCGGCGGGACATCCAGGGCGGCGTGCTCGAGGAGGGCGACTGCGCCTACTACCCCGAGGGCGTGCACTACGGCCCCCAGGCGCAGACCGCTTCCATGATCGGCATCGGGCTGCAGTTCGAAGGCGACAGCGGCATTCCGTACCTGAAGCACGCGCAGCTGCATGCCGCGCGCGACCAGCTCAAGGAGGAGGGCGGCACGTTCGCCAACGGCATCTACACGCGCGTGATGCCCGACGGCCGCAAGATCAACAAGGACGGCCATGCCGCGTGCTTCGAGAAGATCACCGGGCGCAAGCTCGAGTTTCCGGAAGCGCGCTACGAGGCGCCCGTCGTCGTGCGCCCGGCTTCCTTCTCGTGGATTCCCGATGCGCAGCTGCCCGGCGTGGAGCACAAGCACCTGGGCACTTTCGGCGAGCGCCGCTCGGGCATGGCGCTCATGCGGCTCGCCGCGGGCGCGAAGATCCCGGCGCACCGGCAGGAGATCGCGAAGATCCTCTACGTGACGGACGGCTCCATCACGTATGGCGGCAAGACGTGGCGCGGCGGCCGCACCGACGTCGATGGCACGTACCTCTTCCTTCCGAACGGCAGTGAAGTGGGCGAGATCGGCTCGGACGCGGGCGCCTCGTTCTTCGTCATCTCCCTGCCGATGCTCGGGGGCCGGCATCCGATGACCGTATGAAAGCCCGTACGCTTTGCGCCGCGCTGGCCCTGGCCTGCGGGACGGTTTCTGCGCAGAACTATCCGACCCGTCCCGTCACCCTCGTCGTGCCCGTCGCTCCCGGCGGGCCGATCGATTTCGTCGCGCGCGCGATTTCGCCGGAGCTCGGCAAGATTCTCGGGCAGGCGGTCGTCGTCGAGAACCGCGCCGGTGCTTCGCAGAAGATCGGCACGCAGTACCTGCTGCGTACGACCGACGGCTACACCTTCGGCATGGTCTCGCCCACGTCGCTCACCATCCTTCCGCTGCAGGACCGGGAGGTCGGCTACGACCCGGTGAAGGACTTCGCGTTTCTTTCCACCGTGGTGGAGACGCCGCTGGTGCTGGTCGCGAATCCGAAGCTCGGCGTGAAGTCGATGCGCGAGTTCGCCGCTTTTGCGCGCGCGAATCCGGGCAAGGTGACCTACGGGAGCGGCGGCAACGGCACCATCGCGCATCTCGTGGCCCAGGCCGTGATGACGAAGCTCGGCGTGTCCGCGCTGCACGTGCCTTACAAGTCGACCGGCCCGGCTTTCAACGCGCTCCTGGCGGGCGAGATCGACGTTTTCGTGCAGTCGAGCCTGCTCACCAAGCCGCACATCGATTCGGGCAAGCTGGTCGGGCTTGGCACCACCAGCACGGAGCGCTGGGACCGGATGCCCAACGTGCCCACGCTGGGCGAGTCGGGTTTGCCGGAACTGCGCGGGTTCAGCTACAAGAGCTGGATGGGCACCGCCACCTCGGCCGGGGTGCCTCCCGAAATCGTGGGGAGGCTCCAGCGCGCCATCACCGGGTCCCTGAAGACCAGGCCGGTCGTGGATGCCATCACCACCGCGGGGTGGCTGGTGGTGCCTTCGACGCCCGAGGAGTTCCGGGGCCGCGTGCAGGAGGAGCTGGCGCTCCACCGGACGCTGCTGGAGAACGTCCGATAACGTCTTGCGGCAGGGCACCATCCTGCAAATCGGCTGTCTCAGGGTCTTCGTGCCCCTCCCGGGTGCCCGCTTGTGTGCGCCATCAAACAAAGGAAATCCATGCTTCCCACCGCCGAGAGCCTCAAAGGCAAACGCGTCCCTTCGGTCGTCTTCAAGACCCGCTCCAATGACCAATGGAAAGATGTGCAGAGCGACCAGCTCTTCAAGGGCAAGACCGTCGTGCTGTTCTCGCTGCCCGGCGCCTTCACGCCGACCTGCTCCAGCGCGCACGTGCCCCGCTACAACGAGCTCGCGCCCGCCTTCAAGGCCGCGGGCGTCGACGAGATCGTCTGCGTCTCCGTGAACGACGCCTTCGTGATGAACGAATGGAAAAAGGACCAGGGCGCCGACAATATCACCCTGCTGCCCGACGGCAACGGCCATTTCACCGAGGGCATGGGGCTTCTCGTCGACAAGTCCGACCTGGGGTTCGGCAAGCGCTCGTGGCGCTATTCCATGCTGGTGAAGGACGGGGTCATCGACAAGGCCTTCATCGAGCCCGAGAAGGAGGGCGATCCGTTCGAGGTGTCCGATGCCGACACGATGCTCAAGTACATCGCTCCCAAGGCGGCCGTGCCCGAGCCGGTGGTGATCTTCGCCAAGCCCGGCTGTCCGCACTGCGCTCGCGCCAAGTCGCTGCTCGACTCGCATCACCTGCCGTATCAGCAGCTGACGCTGGGGAAGGAAGTGAATGCGAGCGCGCTACGCGGGGTTTCGGGGAGGGCGAGCTGGCCGCAGGTGTTTATTGGCGGGAAGCTGATTGGTGGGGCGGATGAGTTGGAGGCGCATCTGAAGGGGCGGAAGGCGGCTTAAGCGAGCTAACGGAAAGCCCGTCACCTGCCTAGCGGTCAATCCTTTAGTACCGCCGTTGTGGACCGGTGGTGAAGGCGGCGGGGCACGAGGTTTCTATACGGGTCCGGCTTTGCCCACCACTTACTCCGCAGATGTAGGGGCGCACATGACTATTGTGTACCACTCTTTATGGCATCGAACTGCTTCTTGGTCGACTCAAAAAAAGTGTTGTCCTCTTCATACTTGGAAACGACCCAATCGACGAATGCCTGGCTGTAGCGCGGAGATGCAAAGTTTTGCGTGTAGCAGTGTTTGATGTCCTTCTGAATTGAAAAGACACGTCGAATGCAAAGGATGTCATGAGTATTTATTGCCTTCTTGCCAGCTAACCGAACATTGACCTCCTTTACCACTTCCTTTTGACGGTATGGGTGGGTCGTGTCGATTGGTACTGCATAGTAGGCCGGAGCAGTGGGATCGGTTGTCAACTTCAAAGGTATAGCGCCCGATGGGCCGGCGGGGTGGCTTTCGGGCGGGAGCACTGCGAATCGGGATCCGGCAGGTGCTTCTACCACCTTCGTGATCCCGTCTAGCCAGGAATTCTTCACGCGTTCAACTTCGCGGTCCAGGAAGTTTCGGAGGTCTTCCGTTGTGCCTGGTTCGCTTTTTGCACCGTGTCGGAAGTAGACAGTGCCCATCGAGAATACGGCTTTCTGCTTGCCCTTTGCCACTTCATAAGTTCCTACCTTAGAAAAGACTAAAGGGACGTGACACCCCGCTATCCGGATCGCGCAGATATCATGCGCGCCTTTTTTGCATTCAATGAATTCAAAGCCACTGAAATGACTTCCTGTGTACTTGTGGATTTGGTTTGTTAGGTCGGCAGGGTCAGTGCCTATGAGTCCCGAGATGTCCACGCCAGACGGAGTGCCGTCATCCTGTAGGCCAACTAGGATCACTCCACCACCGGAATTCGCAAAAGCTACGACATCTTTAACAATTTCGAGGCAGTCTCCCGGGTCTTTCAAGTCGACTTTGGACTTGAAATCCAGTTGTGAACCTTCGTTCGTTTCTTCCAGGGCTGATTTGATTATGTCCATTAGAAAGCTACGGAGTGACTCGCATACGAAAGAATGCGCCCTGTCGGTAGATTTGTAACCAATTCGAAGTTGAGTAAGCAGTGGGGCGGGCCAAGGCCTAGCGAGCGCGCGACTAGTTGTCGCGACGAATTAGAGTCTGATGAATTTCTTCTGACGCCTCTACACAAGAGCGCGACGAAATGTCAACTAAGAGGTCGCAATCCGCCTCGAGCGCCCTGGCGGCTCTCTCATTGTCATGGGATACCTCGCTCTCATAATTTGCTAGGTCACCACCTCTCGATTGGTATCGATTCCTAATCGCGGCTTCATCTGCGGTCAGATGAACATGAAAACAGGCCATGCGGCCGACAGTTGCAAGAAAGTGTTCGATCTGCCGACGTTTTCGGACGGAATCGAATAACCAAAGCGATTGCTCAGGTTTTTTGCGAAATAAAGGCATGGCCACAGAATCGACTACCCAGCGATAGTCCGTCTCCGTGTCGAGTCGATCTCCGAGATTTTGAAGTCCAGTTCTGTCAGACGGCAGATCTTGGTTTCGTGCTATCTCAACGAGGTATGGACTAGATCGAATCCGCTCGTAGCCATAGGTTTGAATCAGTGCGTCGCAGACTGAGGTTTTCCCGACGGCTAACGGGCCGCTAAGCAAAATTACCTTCATAGTGGGAGGGTGCCTAACGTTTCGCTCCCGCGCATCCTTCTGACCTCAAGAACGTACTGACGAATATCGGCTATTTGATAGTCGACGACAACTTCCGTGACTGCCTTTGTTGGGTTTCCATTGGCGCGCGTTGGGTAATCGGAAATTCTTTTGAAGGTGGTTAGATCACGTTGATGCGGCATGGGAAACGTATTACCTGAGTTCATGTGGCACAGCCAAATATTGGCTCTGTGGGCGGCTACTAACGGTTCGGTGTCGAGGGTTAAGACATCATGCTCAAGCGCTCGATACTCACGCGCATTGAGGAGCTTAAGAAGTCGTTCCTCTCTGGCCCACATGAATACTTTTCCATTCAACAGCATGTACCACTCATTGACTGACAACCCTTGGGGTAGGGCCTGTACCAGGCGATCTGGAGCCATCGGCTTTTGATCGCGCAATATCACGTTGGTCCCGTTCATCTGGACGGTAACCTTATGCGGCCTGTGTTCCGACTCCAGCGCTGCGCGTTGTGCTCCTTGAATGCCGCTTGCGTCCAAGATGGCTGCAGTGCTCAGCAACCCTCGCGTTCGAATAATGGGCCAGCTGTCCCTTTCGGCCATATGAAATAGCCTTGGGTAGCGTTCGATGAATCGTTGCTCTTCCACTACCAGTTCCGCCGATCGATGATGCTGCGGTAGTGAAACCTCGTGCTAATCAGCGACACCGGCGCGGAAGCGACGCGCTCCATTTCCTCCACGAAGTTAATGGTCGATTCGTCAAGTTGCTCGAAGCGGCGCGCACTTTGATTTCGCTTCGTGTGGTAGTCAACAAAGCTCAAGGCCAGATCAGTAGGAGCGTTTAGTAGTGTTGACTCGCGGAGCTGGACCCAATCGAATTCCCCAACTCGTCGTTGACGATCTGTGGTGGTCGTGCGTTCAGCTTCCTTTAGATCGTTTTCGTCAATGCCGCACCTATCCGAAATGATTCTCCAGTTGAGCTCTTGGGACATGGGGCCAGATGTCCCGCCTTTGGGGCTCTCGACTCGGATGGGATAGGTACGGCAAATCATGATCACTTTGCGAACCATGCGCGGAGGGATGCCGGCTTCGGCCATGCAGCCAGCGGCGGTTGTATCCCGCGAAGTCACATATGGATATGGCCCGTGATAGAGGCTCAAGGAGGTCCCCTGCGTTCCTTCCAACAGAATGCGTCCTCCTCGCGCATAGGCTTCTTCGTAGACTTCGAGAGACGGGCGAAGGTAGGGCTTTAGGTCTGGTATGTCTTGGGCTAGTCGAACGCCAGATTGCCGCAGAACTCGTCTTGAGGCCGAATGCCCGACCCCTTGTGCGGTAGAACCAATCGAATCACGTAACCGCTTTTGTTCCCAATCGACGTCTCGTTTTTCGATGATCATTGCACTTGGATCGATGTGCAGGCGATCGAAATGGACTTGGCACTCCGCAATTTCCCGCTTCAATACATCAAGCCTGATCTGAGTTCCTGGCCCGAGTACGATCTTCGCGTTTTCGTTGTGAAGAGTTCCGGAAGGTAGTTGCCGAAACTTGTAGATTGGATCCAAGAAGACTTGATGACCTGCATTTACGCTCCCCACGCGCACCAGATAGTCATATTCAGGTGCAAGGAAGGAGACGATGTTTCCCTTTCCTTCGCTTCCATATTGGCCGCCAACGACTATGTCGACGCTACGTGCGCTCATCTTAGTTAGCAGGCCAACGCGGGCTGCGACTCTAATGATTACGTCATCCAGGGTGCTGCGTTCTGTGTCAATTGCGATATCGGCTTTTGCTGCAAGGGCCTCGATACCGCGCTCTGTTCTGCTTTCCAAGACTTGGTCATAGTTCGAAAGTTCTTTTATGTCCGACCTCTTGGACTTATAGCGACGGCGCAACTCCGCGCGTGTCGCTGTTAAGTGGACGTGCAGTACACGCCGTCCGAAGGCGCGTCGAAGCGCGTCGATTTGAGATAGGACTCGGGCGGAATCTATGACCATTAGGTCAGGTGCGGCATCGCTAAACCAGTGTGGCCGGATCTTGCGTAGTGAATCTACGAGCCACTCGCCCTTTGTTTGCGTATCCAACCGTTCCCCGGCGAGTTGGAGAGATCTACGTTCGACTTTTGTATTCGGGCGTGCGCTAGTAATAAGTTCGCGGGTTTTTACACTCTCACCCTCAAATTGCTGGAGCAAGCGCGTCGCGAAGGCGCTTTTGCCCGATCGGACGGGGCCGGAAAGGACAAAGACGCGCTTAGTCATTAGCTAGCGTGGTAAGTCGTAAACCATGACCGATACCCCTTGTTTTATAAGGGCGTCTTCGATGAGTTCTTCTATAACTGACCAGGACCCGCCGGCGTTACCGGCGCCGATGCGTGGCATGTGCACCGATGCGCCTTGGGACGCCGCAAACTCAGCGAGTTTCTTGAGGCCCACCTCGAGAGCGGCGTACCGGATCCTCGGCGTGGTGGACTTGCCAAAGCCATGTTGTGCAACGATGTTGTAGACGTGTAATCCAGGTTCGGCGAGCGCGTGGCTTACGCTCCCGAGGGTGAGGGCCTCGCGGTTACTCATGAGTACCTTTTGAGTGAATGCACGATGCGCGTCAGGCCATTTCTTTTTTAGAGCAGCAGCGAAACTGACGCCGCCCCAGTGTGTGGTGGCGTCGTTGATTACATGAGCGATAACTTTGGGAGACCCTCCTCGAGGCTTAAGGGCATCACCTTTTACGTACTGAATTTTTGGCACGCCTCTTTGCCGGCCGCGGTCGGTGTCAAAGAACAGAAGACCAGCGACCCGTGGTTCGATCCGACCGGGATAGGGTGGCAGCCCCACAGCCTCAACTGCAATTGACCGAGTGCCAAGTTCAATGGTCCCCTTCGCAGTGAAGCCAATCGCGGAGCATTCGTTGAGGTTCGCGCTAGATGGGAGTCGCTCGTCGAAACTTGTTTTGGAAGGCCATGTTTGAGACGGGATGATGTAGTCGAGCCTGTAGTGTCCCTTGCCGGACCCGCTCGTTTCATTTCCTTTGACTCGTGAAGCGGAGAAGGCTGCGCAAGCGGATTTCGCGAGCTTCACGCATCGAATCAGGATTGCTTCGGTAGAAACTTGAAATTTTCGCCGTTCATCAAGTAACTTATCGAGAGAGAGATCCTCAGAAGCTGGCGGGGAAAAACTGCCAGTAGGCATTAAGAGTTCGGCGGCGCCTATGTTGCACAGTATTTCGATCTGCCAATCGTCGTCGGCCACTTCGCTGTGCATGCTTCTATTTCGCACTTTCCTTTTGCAGTCTGGAAACAGTGTGTGTGCGATCTCATGGGCCACGGAAAATGCTGTGCGACCTTTTGGCCGAATCGGATTGAATTGGATTTTGAATCCAAGGTTCGCGTCGTAAAGCACACGCGCTTCTCGTACGTCTTCACGCGCTTCTATCTGGTACCCGAGTATTTCAGCAAGGGCGATTGGGTCGAACGGCGGGCCAACCCAACCGCGATCCATGGCGGCAAGGGCAACTTCTCTGGCAACTGTTTCCATCTTCTCGATCGGATCGTTGCCACCGGCAAACTGAATTACCGAGGCGTTGGTCCAGCGGGTTGGTCGATTTATCACCGAAGCGATTCTCCGTACATATGTTCGTTGGGGCAATGTATTCGTATCCAAGTTTAGAAAACCCTACACACCTTGGCGTCGGGCCAATGGGGTGATTACGAAAAGAGTTTTCTGGAGTTTCGTTTCTCACTCCACTCGCTGACAGCTGCAATGGCGCATAACCATTCTTCGCGTGCGAAGGCTGTTTCAGCTTTACTGAGCTTGGGAACGCAACGTTCTTGGGCGCTCCACTTGTTGGCTATCTCGCGCTCGTATGGGAATACGAAAGTAGCAAGACCTGCTAAGTAAGCGGCCCCCAACGCGGTGGTCTCAATGCAGCCCGGTCGCACAACCGGTACCCGAAGCAGATCGGCTTGGAACTGCATCAGCTGACGATTCACCGATGCGCCGCCATCTATGCGCAATTCCTTTAGCCTGACATCAGAGTCCTTTTTCATAGAAAGAAGTAATTCCGCCGACTGAAACGCTATCGACTCCAACGCCGCTCTCGCGACATGGGCAGCCGTTGTTCCCCTTGTCATCCCCACAATCGTCCCTCGAGCATGCGGATCCCAATAAGGCGCCCCCAGCCCCGTAAACGCCGGCACGAAATACACCCCACCCGAATCCTTCACACTCCCCGCCAGCTTCTCCACATCCCCCGACTTCTTGATAATCCCCAGCCCATCCCTTAACCACTGCACCACCGCCCCCCCAACAAACACGCTTCCCTCCAGCGCATACGTCGGCTTCTCCCCCTCGACCTGCGCACACCGCGTCGTCAGCAGCCCGTTCTTCGAAACAATCGCCTTCGTCCCGGTGTTCAGCAACATGAAGCATCCGGTCCCATAGGTGTTCTTCGCCATCCCGGGCTTCACGCAGCCCTGCCCGAACAGCGCCGCCTGCTGATCCCCCGCAATCCCGGCGATCGCGACGGGAGTCCCCAGAAGCCGCGCGTCGGTCTCGCCATAGACATGCGATGAAGGCCCGACGACGGGCAGCATCGGCCAGGGAATGCGAAAGGCCTTGAGCAACTCTTCGTCCCAGCGGCTCTTGTGGATGTCGTAGAGCATCGTGCGAGAGGCGTTGGTCACGTCGGTCACATGCAGCCGGCCGCCGGTGAGCTTCCACACGAGCCAGCTGTCGACGGTGCCGAAGCAGAGCTCGCCGCGTTCGGCACGCTTGCGCAGCCCGGGCTTGTGGTCGAGGATCCAGCCGATCTTGGTGGCGGAGAAGTACGGGTCGATCACGAGGCCGGTGCGGCGCCGCACGAGGCCGGTCAGTCCGGCCTTCTTGTGCTTCTCGCAGGCGTCCGCGGTGCGCCGGTCCTGCCAGACGATCGCGTTGTGGACGGGCTGGCCGGTCTTGCGGTCCCACACGAGCGTGGTCTCGCGCTGGTTGGAGATCCCCAGCCCGGCGATCTGCCGCGCGGGAACTTTTGCCCGGCGCATCGCCTCGCGCGCGCAGGCGAGCTGTGAAGTCCAGATCGCCTCCGGGTTGTGCTCGACCCAGCCGGGTTTGGGGAAGATCTGGGGGAATTCCTTCTGGGCGACGCCGCGGATGGAGCCGTGAGAGTCAAAAACGATGGCGCGCGAGCTGGTGGTGCCCTGGTCGAGAGCCAGTATGTATTTCATTCGATGCCTCCTCGAGCGTCAGTATGTACGATCGCAACGGAAACGCCTGGGAGCAGAGGCCATGAACGTTTCCTCGTGGACGCACGCGGGCGCAGGCCGGGATCGGCGTCGAGGAACTTGACACCACGGCTTCAGCGCGGCGCCGGCTTCCATACAAGTACTTGTTTGCGAACTCCATTCGCGTCGGGCTCGTTTATTGCTCACTCTGCCACCGACGCCCAGGCATGCTTGCCGAGGCCCCATTGATCCGAATGAGGAGCAAGCATGCATACCCCGATAAAACATCTCGCCGCTGGTGCGGCACTTGCCGCGGCCGCCCTGGCTTCCGCCCCAGCCAGCGCAATCGTGATCTTCGGCGGCACGTATTCGCAGGACTTCAACACCCTCGCCAACAGCCCGGGCGATTCGGTGAAGTCGTGGTCCGATGACTCAACATTGGCCGGCTGGTTCAGCGTCAACGGCTCGAATCAGAGCTCGTATGTCGTGGAGGATCCGGCCATCAACGGCAACTTCGCGATCAACGTCAAGATGTCCCTGGGCGTCGTGGGCAACAGCGATCGCGCTCTCACGAACACCTCCAATGGCTCCGGCGCCAAGCCCGGCGTCGAGCTGCGCATGGTCAACGGAACGGGTTCATCCATCAACGGGCTCGCGCTGGACTACGTGGCGGAACAATGGTTCAGGAGCGACACGGGCGCCGTGCATTTCTCGTACTCGATCAACGGCGGCACATTCACGAACGTGGCGCTGCTCGACGCCTTCACCCCGCAGGCGTCCTCAGGCACCCGCATAGCGATCGACGGCAACCTGGCGGCAAACCAGGTGGCCAAGTCGGACATTTTCAGTCTCTCCACTTCGTGGGGAGTCGGCGATACGCTGGTCGCGCGTTGGTCCTTCGACAACGCGAGCAGCCTCGCGATCGGTCTTGGCATCGATGATCTGGTCATCAGCGCGGCCAACGTGGGCAGTTCGGTGCCTGAGCCCGGCTCGCTTGCGCTGCTGGGGTTCGGCCTGCTGGGATTGGGCTGGGGACGGCGCAAGAACGCGGCCTGAAGAGCAGCTCGCCCTTCAGTAACGCCCGCCTTATGGCGGGCGTTTTCATTTGTCATGCGTGGATGTAAGCCGCGATGACACGAGCGACATGCTCGGCATCCTCCCCGACGCCCCCGAGCAGCGCGGAGCCCTTGCGGTACATGAAGCGCAGGCCGAGGAACGCGAGTCCAGGAATTCCTGCAGCGACGCCGCGCTCGTGCATTGGATAGCCGTCCAGGCCGAGCACGGGCAGCTCGATCCAGCCGAAGTCGGGCCGGAAGCCGGTGGACCAGATGACCGCATCGACGTCGAGCACCCGGCCGTCGACGACGGGAGCGCCGTTCCGCACGGACGCTATCCGTCCGGCGCGGGTCAGACGTGGCACCTGGAAGGTTTCCTTCGTCATGCCGACCAGCGGGTCGCCGGAGAACAGGTGGCCGTTCATGATCTTTCGCCCCAGCCATGAATTGATGGTCGGGCGCATGAGGGTGGGCCAGAGCCAGTCGAAGATGTCGCGGCCGAGGAAGCGGCGGGGCATGGAGCCGGTGTCGCGGCCGGAGAGCACGACTTCGCGTCCGGCGGCGGCGAGCTCGAGCGCGATCTGCGCGCCGGAGTTGCCGGCGCCGACCACGAGCACGCGGCCCTGGGGAACCTGGTCGGGGCTGCGGTACTCGTTCGAGTGCAGTTGAACGATGCCAGGGGCGAGGGAGGCAGAGAGCGCGGGGATGAAGGGACGCTGGTTCGCGCCGGTGGCGACGATGACGGAGCTCGCGGTGAGCCGGCCATTATTCGTGGTGACCACGAAGCGGCCGTCTTCCTGGTGCAGGCTTAGCACCGCTGTGTTCAGCCGCACCGGCAGGTCGAAGCGCTCCACGTACGCCTTGAAGTAAGCCGCGACGTCCTTCTTTCCGGGCAGCGAATAAGGAGCGCCGGGGAAGCGCATGCCGGGCAGGGCGTTGTACTTCGCCGGCGTGAAGAGGCGCAGCGAATCCCAGCGGCGCAGCCACGAGGCGCCGATCTCCGCGTGCGCATCCAGGATCGCGAAGCGCAGTCCGGCGCGGCGCAGGTAGTACCCGGCGGAAAGCCCGGCCTGGCCGGCGCCAATGACCAGGGTGTCGTAGTCGGTTTCGATGCTCGCGGCCGTTGCCGCGTTGACGATGCTCAGGTCGCTCATGGTCGTGCTCCTCAGTGGGATTGGGGTTCGGAAAGAAATTTCGCGGGTGCCGAGAGGCCGCCGCTCAGAGAGCGGAGGAAAGCCTCGAGCTGGCGCAGCTCGGTCGCGTTCAGGCCGAGCGGCTTCAGCTCGGTGCGGCCGGCGGGAGCGGCGGGCGCGCGGTTGTAGTGGTCGAGCACCTCGGCGAGCGTCGCGAACTGACCGGCGTGCATGTAGGGCGCTCGCTCGGCGACGTTGCGAAGCGAAGGCACCTTGAAAGCCCGCTCCTGCGCTGCAGTCGCGCTCGCCAGGTACTCGAGCTCGGCGCACTCGCCGGGCTTCGCATCGCTCCAGCGGCTGCGGCAGTTGAACTCGTCCTTCTGCACGGCGGCCACGCCGGAGAAGCGGCCTCGGTCCTCGGGCAGGCCGGGACGGCGGGGCACTCCGGTGTTGTGGAACTCGTTGCTCGTGAGCAGCGGGCCGTTGTGGCACTGCGTGCAGTTCGCCTTGCCGGTGAAGAGCGCGAGCCCGGCGATTTCGTCCGCGCTCAGCACGTTGTTCGGCTGCGCACCCGTCTTCTTCCACTGAGCGACGAAGCGGTCGAAGCGCGAAGGGCCGTAGTCGATCTGCCGCTCGTACGCGGCGAGGGCCTTGCCCATGTTCACGAACACCTGCGTGACGGCGTTGCGGTCGGCAAGCTCGGGCATCTTCCCGAACACGCGCTCGTAGTCGGCGCGGTAATGCTTCGCGATCACCTTCGCGTACTGGTCCCGCGTGCCGCCGTGCTCGACCGGGCTCTCCAGCGGCCCGAGCGCCTGCGCCCACTGGCTGTCCTTGCGCCCATCCCAGAAGAGGAAAGGGCTGTGGGCGGTCGAGGCGATCGGCATGGTGCGACGGTCGGTGGTGCCCACGCCCTTCGCCAGCGCGGTGCCGTCCTGGAATTCACGGCGCGGATCGTGGCAGGAAGCGCAGGAGACCTTGCCGTCGGCGCTCAGCCGAGCATCGAAGAACAGGCGATGCCCGAGCGCTGCGGCGTCGGGGCGATCGGCGTACCGGTTGCCCGGATCGCGCGGCGCCTTGCCGAGGCCGTCGATCGAGAGCTCCAGCGTCTCGTGAAGCAGCTCGGCGTGGTTGCCGAGCCCCGAAGCACCGGGGATCGCCGCCATCAGGAAGGCGGCGGCGATCCCGCCGAGCAGAAATTTCCCGCGCGGTATCATCGAATCCCTCACAGGGCGAGGTTGAACGTGACGTTGTCGACACCGGCGGGCGAATCGATGCAGAGCTTGAGCTCCCACCAGCCGCCCATGTTGAAGCGCACGCCTTCGATCTCGTACACACCGCCTCCGAGAGCGCGCTTCACGCGCGGCTGCGTCGGCAGGCCGTGACCGTGCTCGGGCATCCCGCCGTCGACGGTCACCACGGCGTTTTCCACCGGGCGCCCGCTGGCATCGGAGATCAGCACCGGCACGGTCTGGAGCTGGCGCAGCTTCAGCGGCTCGATCGGCTGGAGCGTGGCGGTGTAGACCTGCTTGATCGAAGCGCGCGGACCGGTGCCGAAGTCGGCCGCGGCGGGGCGCTGGACATCGCGCCCCATCATCATCAGGTGGCCGCAGGCGGTGGCGGAGAGCACGACCGCCGTGGCGGCCAGGGGAAGCGCGACGCGCTTGAAGAGTTGCGTTCGGGTCATCATTTTTCCTTTCGTTTTCGGGGCGCCGCGAAGTGCCGCGCCATGGGAAGAACGATAGGGACCGGGGCCGCCGCGGTATTGAACGAGCCGGCCCTTGTTCTTGGACGAACGCCATGCCGGACTTGAACAAACCGGCTACGGGGTACGCGCCGGTGGGCCAGCAGCCGATCCGCTGGTACCTCTGGGACGGCGGCTTCCTCGCGGTCGGGCAGGCGGGCGGCGAGGTGCCGCTGCATTCGCACCACGCCATCCAGCTGTTCCTCGCCATCGACGGAAAGTGCGCGATCCGCTCGGCCAACAGCGACTGGCGCGAAGTGCGCGGCGTGATCGTGCGTCCGGACGTGGAGCATTCGTTCAACGCCAACGGCGCGACCGGCGCGCTGCTGTTCGTCGATCCGGAATCGAGCGAGGGCGCGTGGCTGCAGACGGTCCTCGTCGAGGACATCACCGTCGTGCCCGATGCGCGGCTCGAGCCCTGCGTCGCGGAGCTGCGCGCGTTCCGCGAGCGGCCGCTGGAAGCGAAGCCGCCAGGCGAGCTGATCCGCCATTGCGTTCAGGCGCTGAGCGCGGGCGCGCCGCCCAGCCGGTCGCTCGACGAGCGCGTGAGCAAGGTGCTGAAGGCGATCCGCGAGTCGGACGACATGAGGATGTCGCTCGACGAGGCCGCAGCGCTCGTGCACCTGTCACCAGGGCGCTTCGCGCACCTGTTCGCGGAGCAGGTCGGCCTGCCTTTCCGCCGTTACATCCTCTGGCGCAAGCTCGCCCGCGCGATGCTGGCGATAGGCCGCGAGCGCAACCTGGCGGCAGCGGCGCAGGCCGCGGACTTCGCCGACGCGGCGCACCTGACGCGCACCTTCAACCAGATGTTCGGCATCCCGCCGTCGGTGATGATGCGCGGCGAGTTTTTCGAGATTGCCTCGCCGTTCGAGCCGCGGGGAGCCGCCTGATAGCGCAGTAGGATATCCGCATGGCAGCGAACGACATCCTCCACACGCGCCGCGACCAGGTGTTCCCGGTGCTCTCCGCGCAGGACTTCGCGAGGGTGGCGCGCTTCGGCGCCGAGCGGCGCTACGCGGCCGGGGAAAGGCTCTTCACCGCGGGCGAAGTCGGCCCCGGCATGGTGCTGATCCTCGAGGGGCAGGTGTCGGTCACGCAGCGCGACGGCCTGGGCCACGTGGTGCCGATCGTCACCGAGGGGCCGGGCTCGTTCCTGGGCGAGGTCGGGCAGCTCTCGGGCAACCGCGCGATGGTGGACATGACTGCGGAGGAGCCCGTCAGGGCGCTGGTGGTTCCGCCCGAGCAGCTGCGCGCGCTGCTGATCGCGGAAGCCGACCTGGGCGAGCGCATCGTGCGCGCGATGATCCTGCGCCGCGTGGCGCTGATCGAGGCGGCGGCCGGGCCGGTGCTGATCGGCGCGCCCGATTCGCCGGAGGTGCTGCGGCTGCAGGGCTTCCTCGCGCGCAACGGCCATCCGCACCACGTGATCGATCCGGCGCAAGATGCGGACGCACGCTCGTTGCTCGAGCAGTACGGCGGCGCGCAGCCGCTCACGGTGTGCCCGGACGGCTCGGTGCTGGTGAATCCCGCCGAGGACCAGCTCGCGCGGTGCCTCGGCATGGTGGACACGGCCGCGCACGATGCGCTGTACGACCTCGTGGTCGTCGGCGCGGGGCCCGCGGGACTATCGACCGCTGTGTATGCCGCCTCCGAGGGCCTGAGCGTGCTGGTGGTGGACTGCCGCTCCTACGGAGGCCAGGCCGGCGCGAGCGCGCGCATCGAGAACTACCTCGGCTTTCCCACGGGGATCTCCGGGCAGGCCCTCACCGGCCGCGCTTACGTGCAGGCGCTCAAGTTTGGCGTGGAGATGCTGATTCCCGCGCAGGCCGTGCAGCTCGACTGCGACCGGGGAGACGGAGAACTCGCGGTGAAGCTGAAGGATGGCCGCGCGCTGCGGGCGCGTTGCGTGGTGGTGGCAAGCGGGGCGCGCTATCGCCGGCCGGCGCTCCAGCGCATCGCCGAGCTCGAGGGACGCGGCGTGTGGTACTGGGCCTCGGCGCTCGAGGCGAAGATGTGCGCGGGCGAGCACGTCGCGCTGGTGGGCGGCGGCAACTCGGCGGGCCAGGCGGCGGTGTTCCTCTCGCAGCACACGCGCGAAGTGTCGATGCTGATCCGCGGCGCGGGCCTGGCCTCGAGCATGTCGCGCTACCTGATCGACAGGATTTCGGCCACCGAGAACATCACCCTGAGGACGCACACCGAGCTCACCCGGCTGTACGGCGATCCGACGCTCGAGGCGGTGGCCTGGCGCAACCGCAAGAGCGGCGCGGAGGAAAAGCATGCGATCCGCAACCTCTTCCTCTTCATCGGCGCCGATCCCGAGACCGCGTGGCTGAAGGACTGCGGCGTGCGCATGGACGCGAACGGCTTCGTGCTCACGGGCGAGGGCTGCGGCGGCACGCGGCTTTCGCTCGAGTCCTCGATACCCGGCGTGTTCGCAGTCGGCGACGTGCGCTCGGGCTCGGTCAAGCGCGTCGGCGGGGCGATCGGCGAGGGCGCCGCCGCGGTCGCGCAGATCCATCGTTACCTGGAAGCCGCCCGCGCGGCATGAGGAGCTTTCATGCAGATCAAGCCTTGCAAACACATTCCCGCTTCCCCCCACGCACCCAACTCGAAGGGCTGCCAGGAGTGCCTCGCGATGGGCGATTCGTGGGTGCACCTGCGCCTTTGCCTTCACTGCGGGCACGTCGGGTGCTGCGACGACTCGAAGAACAAGCACGCGACGAAGCACAACGCCGCTACCGGTCATCCGGTGATCCAGTCGCTCGAGCCGGGGGAGAGCTGGCTTTGGTGCTACGCGGATGGAAGGGTCGTGGGGGAGTAGGCGTAAAGGCTCCGGAACGAGTCGCGCAGGTCCGAGTGCTACCATTGAAACCTCGATTGATTGGGACAGGACATGGGCGCCCGGCATGCTGGATCCGAAGCGGTTGTAGACCTCGACGACGAGACCCTGCGCGGCCTGGTCAAGGTGGCGCGGCTGGCCGGCAAGTCGCCGCGCACGCTCCTGCGCAAGGCCGTCCGCGAATTCATCGAGGACTACTACGACCTGCTGGTTGTGCGCGAGCGGCTGAAGAACCCGGGCAAGACGGTTTCGCTCGAAGCGGTTCTGCGCCGCAATGGCCTGGCGCGTTGAGTTCGACGAACGCGCAGCGCGGGAATTCGACCGGCTCGACGCGACGGTCAAGAAGCGCATAGGATCTTTTCTCAAGAACCGGATCCTCCCGGCCGACGATCCACGCAAGGTCGGCAACGTCAAATCACTCTCGGGGGAGTTCGCCGGCTGCTATCGCTGGCGGGTGGCGGATTACCGGATCATCGCAAGGGTCAGGGGCGAAGTCATGCTCGTGCTGGTCCTCAGGGTTCGACATCGCAGCACCGCGTATCGTTGACGCACGGTCCGTGACGGTGGCGACGTACCGCCTTGCCATCTTCGACTTTGACGGCACGCTGGCCGATTCCTTCCGGTTCTTCGCCGAGGTCTTCAACGAGCTCGCCGACCGCCACGGTTTCCGCCGTCTCGCGCCGGGCGAAGGCAAGGAGCTGCGGAAGCTCAACACCCGCGAAGTGATGAAGCACCTCGACGTGCCGATGCACAAGCTGCCTTTCATCGGCAAGGACTTCATCGCGATGATGCGCTCGAGGCGGGATGAGATCGCGCCGTTCCCGGGCGCGGTGGAATTGCTGCTGCAGTTGAAGGCCGCGGGCGTGGAGCTCGCGATCGTGAGCTCCAACGACGAGGACAACGTCGCGGCGATCCTCGGGCCCGAGGCGACTGCCGCGGTGTCCCACTTCCAGTGCGGCACGTCGATCTTCGGCAAGCGTTCTCACCTGCGGAAGGTTTTGAAGGCGAGCGGTGTGCCGGCAAAGAGAGCGATCTATATAGGCGACCAGGCGACGGATTTCGAAGCGGCGCGGGCAGAGCGCGTCGCGTTCGGCGCGGTGTCGTGGGGCTATGGAGAGTTCGGGCACCTGCGCGAGTTGGGACCGGAGCATGCGTTCGGGGAGATGGAGGACATCGCGCGGTTGTTGATCCGGTGAAAGAAGGCGTGCGCGCGGCGCACGCTACGGTAGGATGCGGAGAGTCATCGGAGGAGGAACCATGATGAAGCGCATCACGATTGCCGCGGCCCTGTGCCTCGCGGCCTCGGCCAACGCCCAGCAATACCCCACCAAGCTCGTGCGCATCATCAACGCCCAGGGCCCGGGCACGGTGGACGTGATCAGCCGTGCCTACGCGGGAATCCTCAGCAAGGCGTGGGGCCAGCCGGTGGTCGTGGAGCAGAAAGCGGGCGCGGGCAGCATTCTCGGCGCCGAGCTCGTGTCCCACGCGGAGCCGGACGGCCACACGATCCTGGTGAGCTCGAGCGCGGCCTACATCGTCAACGAGTGGGTGACGAAGAACATGCCGTACAACCCGGGCCGGGACCTGGCGCCGGTGTTCGGCATGGCGATCTCGCTGCCGGTGATCGCGATCTCGAACAAGCTGCAGGTGAACAACGTGCAGGACCTGGTCGCGATGGCGAAGGCGAACCCCGGCAAGCTCAGCTTTGCGAGCGCGGGCATCGGCAGCGCGACGCACCTGCAGCAGGAGATCATCTGGAAGGAGATCGGCGGCCTCAAGATGCTGCACGTTCCTTATAAAGGGATAGCGGACGTGGCCCGGGCGGTCACCGCGGGCGAGGTGGACCTGGGCATGCCGGCGGGCGCCCTGGTCGTGGGCGCGGTGAAGAAGGGCCAGGCGAGGATCCTCGCGGTGGTGGGCGACCGGCGCGACCCGGATTTCCCGGACGCCCCGACGTTGAAGGAATCCGGATTTCCCAATTCGTCGGGCAGCATCGTGTGGTTCGGCTTTGCGGCGCCGATCAAGACGCCGAAGCCGGTGATCGACAAGATCGCGGCGGGCCTCGCGGAAGCGAGCAAGGATCCGGAGGTGATCGGGCTCTTGCAGAAGGCGAATTTCCAGACGTGGTTCACCGGGCCGGAGGAATTCGGCAAGACGATCGCGAATGGGCGGGCGGCGGTGGGCAGGGTGATCCAGGAGTTGGGGATCCAGCCCCAGTAAGGGGTGGGCGGTGCGCGGCATCAAGGCGGTGCGCGGCGGAGCCGCGCACCCTACGAGAGGGCGCGAATGGGAAGCGTGTCCCGCGAGGTAGCCACGGACGCAAGCGTCACCTAAACTACGAAGGACGCAGCACGCAGACTGTGCAATCAGGAGGCGTGCGGCAAAGCGTGATCCGCTGCAATGCCGGTCACCGGTCGAGGAGGGCGCAGGTCCCGCCGTGCGTATCATTTCTGATACGTCAATTGGCTGGAAAGGCGCGCCAGTAGCCAACCTGCAAGAACAAAACTTGCACTTTTGAGCGGCCCCAAAAGGCCCACCGGAGAACGCCCATGCCGTCCGACATCGAAATCGCACAGGCCGCCAAGCTTCAGCGCATCAACAAGGTGGCGCAGGAGAAGCTCGGGATCGCGGACGAGCACCTCGAGCCCTACGGCCACTTCAAGGCCAAGGTGTCGATGAAGTACCTCGACAGCCTCAAGCCCCGTCCCAACGCCAAGCTCATCCTCGTGACGGCGATGACGCCGACGCCGGCGGGCGAAGGCAAGACGACGACGACGGTGGGACTGGGCGACGCGCTCAACCACATCGGCAAGAAGGCGATGATCTGCCTGCGCGAGCCCTCCCTCGGCCCCGTGTTCGGCATGAAGGGCGGAGCGGCGGGCGGCGGCTACGCCCAGGTCGTCCCCATGGAGGACATCAACCTCCACTTCACGGGCGACTTCAACGCGATCGCGCTTGCGAACAACCTGCTCGCCGCGCTGCTCGACAACCACATCCACCACGGCAACGAGCTCGGCATCGACGTGCGCCGCATCGCGTGGAAGCGCGTCATGGACATGAACGACCGCGCGCTGCGCGACCTCGTGGTCTCGCTCGGCGGCCCGGGCAACGGCTACCCGCGCCAGGACGGCTTCGACATCGTCGTGGCCTCCGAAGTGATGGCGATCTTCTGCCTATCGACCTCGCTCCCGGACCTGAAAGCGCGCCTCGGCAAGATCGTGGTCGGCTACACCAAGGACCAGAAGCCGGTGCTCGCCAGCGACCTCACGGCGCACGGTGCGATGACCGTCCTATTGAAGGACGCGATCCAGCCGAACCTGGTGCAGACCATCGAGAACAACCCGGCCTTCATCCACGGCGGCCCGTTCGCGAACATCGCGCACGGCTGCAACACGGTGATCGCGACCCAGTCGGCGATGAAGCTGGCCGATTACGTGGTGACGGAAGCGGGTTTCGGCGCCGACCTGGGCGCGGAAAAATTCATGGACATCAAGTGCCGCAAGTCGGGCCTGCGCCCCTCGGCGGCGGTGATCGTCGCAACCGTGCGCGCGCTCAAGTACCACGGCGGAGCGGACCTGAAGACCATCACGCAGGAGAACGTCGCGGCGCTGGAGAAGGGCCTCGTCAACCTCGAGCGCCACGTGGACAACGTCAAGAACGTGTACGGCCTCCCCTGCGTAGTCTCGATCAACCATTTCACCAGCGACACCAAGGCCGAGATCGAAACGCTGAAGACGCGCATGGCCAAGTACGGCGTCCCGGTCGTGCTGGCCACGCACTGGGGCGAGGGCGGCAAGGGCGCGGCGGACCTGGCGAGGATCGTGGTCGACCTGTGCGAGCAGAAGTCCACCCCGACCTTCGTATACGAGGACTCCGATCCCCTCTGGGAGAAGATCAACAAGATCGCGAAGAAGGTCTACCGGGCCTCCGAAGTCACCGCCGACTCCAAGGTGCGCAACCAGATCAAGAAGCTCCAGGAAGACGGCTACGGCCACTACCCGGTGTGCGTGGCCAAGACGCAGTACTCCTTCTCCACAGACGCGCAGCTGCGCGCCGCGCCCGAGAACCACTCGATCAACGTGCGCGAGGTGCGCCTCGCCGCGGGCGCGGAGTTCATCGTCATGATCTGCGGCGACATCCTCACCATGCCCGGCCTGCCGAAGGTCCCCTCCGCGAACAAGATCGACCTGGTCGACGGAAAAGTTGTAGGGCTTTTCTGACAAGAACTGGTACGTAGTTTTACGTAGCGCCCCGGCATAGGATTGGGCGATAATCGCCGGGCACTGCATTACCGCGACGGAACAGCCAGCGCACCCGCGAGCGTTCACCACAGCGGAATAGCCAGCCAGTTCCTCCTGTATGCAAGGGAGACGCGTCACGGGCGATGAGCCCGTTTGAGGAGGAGTGGAACATGAGCACCGTTCGTGCTGCGCTGCGTCACGGGTTCGTCCTCGCAGCTTCGGCAATTGCCGTATTCAGCTCCACGGCCTCCCAGGCGCAGTGGAAACCCACCAAGACGGTCGAGTTCATCGTGCCCGCCGGCACCGGCGGCGGAGCGGACCAGATGGCCCGCTTCATCGACACGGTGATCAAGAAGCACGACCTGATGCCCGGCACGCTGATCGTCGTCAACAAGGGCGGCGGCGCGGGCGCGGAAGGCTTCCTCGACGTCAAGAACGCAAAGGGCGATCCGCACAAGATCATCATCACCCTTTCCAACCTCTTCACCACGCCGCTCGCGACGGGCGTCCCGTTCAACTGGCGCGACCTGACCCCGGTCTCCATGATGGCGCTCGACCAGTTCGTCCTGTGGGTGAACGCGGAGACGCCGTACAAGACCGCGAAGGACTACGTGGAGGCGGCGAAAAAAGCAGGCCCCGGCAAGATGAAGATGGGCGGCACCGGCGCGCGCCAGGAAGACCAGATCATCACCGTGGCGCTGGAGAAATCCTCGGGCGCGAAGTTCACCTACGTGCCCTTCAAGGGCGGCGGCGACGTGGCGGTGCAGCTCGTCGGCAAGCACATCGACTCCTCGGTGAACAACCCGATCGAGGCGGTGGCCCACTGGCGCGGCGGCAAGCTGAGGCCGCTGTGCGTGTTCGATACCAAGCGCCTCATCTACAAGAACAAGGTCGCGGGCAACCAGTCCTGGGCCGACATCCCGACGTGCAAGGAAGCGGGCGTCGACGTGGATTACGTGATGCTGCGGGGCATCTTCATGGCGCCGGCCGTGCCCGCCGACGCGCGCGCCTTCTACGTGGACGTCCTTTCCAAGGTGCGCGCGACGCCCGAGTGGAAGGAGTTCATGGAGCAGGGCGCGTTCAACCAGACCTCGATGAGCGGCGAGGAATACATCGCCTGGGTGTCGAAGGAAGAGCTGAGGCACCAGCGCCTGATGCAGGAAGCCGGCTTCCTGGCGAAGAAATAGCGTGTCGCAAGGCCGGGAGGGGCCAGGCGACGCAACCGACCCGCGCGACCGCCCGGTAGCGTCGAATCGCTCGGTCGACCTCGCGGTCGCGGCGCTGCTGCTGTTCGCAGGCGCGCTGGTGATCTGGGACAGCGTGCGCATCGGCTTCCGCTGGGAAAGCGACGGGCCGCAGGCCGGCTACTTCCCCTTCTACGTCGGCGTGCTGCTCGCCGGCGCTTCCCTGTGCACCATCGCAAGCGCGGCGTTCGCGGGCGACGGCAAGGGCTTCGCCTCGCGCCAGGCGCTGCGGGACATCCTCGCGATGCTCCTGCCCACGATCGTGTACGTGGGCGTGCTGGCCTGGCTCGGGCTCTACGTCGCCTCCTTCCTCTACATCTGCTTTTTCATGGTGTGGCTCGGCAAGTACTCGTGGCCGAAGTCGCTCACGGTCTCGATCGGCGTGAGCGTCATCGCGTTCCTCCTGTTCGAGACCTGGTTCAAGGTGCCGCTGCCCAAGGGGCCGCTCGAGGCGATGCTGGGCCTGAACTAGAACATGGAAGAATTCAGCGCCCTCCTGCACGGCTTCGCCATCGCGCTCACGCCGTTCAACCTGGCGCTCATGCTGCTGGGAATAGTGCTCGGCGTGCTGATAGGCGTGCTGCCGGGGCTGGGCGGCGCGAACGGCATCGCGATCCTGCTCCCGCTCACGTTCACCATGCCGCCGACCTCGGCGATCATCATGCTCTCCTGCATCTACTGGGGGGCGCTGTTCGGCGGCGCGATCACGTCGATCCTTTTCAACATCCCCGGCGAGCCGTGGTCGGTGGCGACGACCTTCGACGGCTACCCGCTCGCGCAGAAGGGCCGTGCGGGCGCGGCGCTGACCGCGGCCTTCACCTCGTCCTTCGTCGGCGCCTTCGTCGCGGTGGTGCTGATCACATTCCTTTCGCCGATCCTCGCCGACTTCGCGCTCGCGTTCGGGCCGGCGGAGTTCTTCGCGGTGTATTTCCTCACCTTCTGCGCCTTCATCGGCACGAGCCAGGGCAACGCGATGAAGACCCTCGCCTCGATGATGCTCGGCTTCGCGCTCGGCGCGGTGGGCCTGGACACGGTGACGGGGCAGCTGCGCCTCACCTTCGGCTTCACCGAGGTGCTGCAGGGCTTCGACTTCCTGATCGCGGTGATCGGCCTGTTCGGCATCGGCGAGATCCTGCTGACGCTCGAGGAGGGGCTCGAGTTCAAGGGCGTTCGCGCGAAGCTCGACTTCAAGGTGGTGCTGGAGACGTGGAAGGAACTGCCGCGGTACTGGGCGACGTCCCTGCGTTCGGCTGCCGTCGGCTGCTTCATGGGCATCGTCCCCGGCGGCGCGACGCCCGCGTCCTTCATGAGCTACGGCGTCGCGCGGCGCTTCTCGAGGGACGGCGAGCAGTTCGGCAGCGGCGTGGTGGAGGGCGTGGTCGCGCCCGAGACGGCGGCGCACGCGGCCGGCACCTCGGCGCTGCTGCCCATGCTCACGCTCGGCGTGCCGGGCTCGCCGACGGCGGCGGTGCTGCTCGGGGGCCTCCTGATCTGGGGCCTCCAGCCCGGGCCGCTGCTCTTCGTCGAGCAGAAGGACTTCGTCTGGGGGCTGATCGCGAGCATGTACCTCGGCAACATCGCGGGTCTGCTCGTCGTGCTCACCACCGTGCCGCTGTTCGCAGCGATCCTGCGCATCCCGTTCGCGATCATCGCGCCGGTCATCATCGTCATCTGCGCCATCGGCGCGTACACGGTGCACTCCTCCATGCTCGATGTGTACCTCATGGTGGTGTTCGGGATCATGGGGTACCTGTTCCGGAAGCTCGACTACCCGCTCGCGCCGCTGGTCCTTGCACTGGTTCTGGGCGACCGCACCGAATCGGCGTTCCGGCAGGCGATGCTGCTTTCGGAGGGAAGCGCGGCGATCTTCTTCTCCAACTGGCTGGTGGGCGGGCTGACGGGACTGGCGCTGGTGCTGCTGGTGTGGCCGCTGGTCTCGGCGCTGATGCGCAAGACCTAGTCAAGGCATCGCGTTGCAATGCCCAACCTACTAAACTCTCCCTTTGAGTTCCCAGGAGGTTCCCCATGGGCAGCGTAGAGACCGAAGTCTCGCAATCCCAGGAAACGACGGACGGCTTCAATCTGGTCATCGAGGCCCTGAAGCTGAACGGCATAGACACGATCTACGGCCTGCCGGGGATCCCGATCACCGACCTCACGCGCAAGGCCCAGGCCGCCGGCCTGCGCGTGATCTCGTTCCGCCACGAGCAGAACGCGGGCAACGCGGCCGCGATCGCCGGCTTCCTGACGCAGAAGCCCGGCATCTGCCTGACCGTGTCCGCGCCCGGCTTCCTTAACGGCCTGACGGCGCTCACCAACGCGACCACGAACTGCTTCCCGATGATCCTGATCTCGGGGTCGTCGGAGCGAGAGATCGTCGACCTGCAGCAGGGCGACTACGAGGAGATGGACCAGCTCGCGATCGCGAAGCCGCTCTGCAAGCAGGCGTTCCGGGTGCTGCATGCCGAGGACATCGGCGTGGGCATCGCGCGCGCCATCCGCGCGGCGTGCTCGGGACGGCCGGGCGGCGTCTACCTCGACCTGCCGGCAAAGCTCTTCGCGCAGACGGTGGACGCGGCCGCGGGCAAGCGATCGCTGATCGAAGTGGTCGACCCGGCGCCGAAGCAGATCCCCGGCGCGGACGCGGTGAAGCGCGCCGCGGACCTGCTGAAGGGCGCGAAGAAGCCGCTGATCGTCCTCGGCAAGGGCGCGGCGTATGCGCAGGCCGACGCGGAGATCCGCGCGCTGATCGAGAAGACCGGCATCCCGTACCTGCCGATGTCGATGGCGAAGGGCCTGCTGCCGGACACGCACGAGCTGTGCGCGTCGGCCGCGCGCTCGTTCGTGCTGCCGGGAGCCGACGTGGTGATGCTCATCGGCGCGCGCCTCAACTGGCTGCTCTCGCACGGCAAGGGCAAGACCTGGGGCGGCAAGAGCTCCAAGGACTGGGGCGGGCAGAAGTTCATCCAGATCGACATCTCGCCGCAGGAAGCGGACTCGAACGTGCGCACCGATGCGCCGCTCGTGGGCGATGTGGGCTCGTGCGTTTCCGCGCTCATGGCAGCGCTCGGCACGCCGGCGAAGCCGCCCGCGGAATGGCTGAACGCGATCGCCGAGAAGAAGAAGGGCAACATCGCGAAGATGGCCGAGACTCTGGCGAAGAACCCGTCGCCCATGAACTTCCACAGCGCGCTCAACGTGGTGCGCGACATCGTCAAGGCCAACCCGGACGCGATCCTCGTGAACGAGGGCGCCAACGCGCTCGACTTCACGCGCAGCATCGTGGACATGTACAAGCCGCGAAAGAGGCTCGACGTCGGCACGTGGGGCATCATGGGCATCGGCATGGGCTTCTCCGTCGCCGCGGCGGTGGTGACCAAGCAGCCGGTGATCGCCATCGAGGGCGACAGCGCATTCGGCTTCTCCGGCATGGAAGTGGAAACCATCTGCCGCTACAACCTGCCCGTGTGCGTCGTGGTGATGAACAACAACGGCGTCTACGGCGGCAAGGACGTGAACCCGACCGGCGGGCCTGACGTGGCGCCGACCGTGTTCGTGAAAGGCGCGCGCTACGACAAGCTGATGGAAGCCTTCGGCGGCGTCGGCGTGCATGCAACCACGCCCGATGAGCTCCGCAAGGCGATGGAGGAGGCGATCCGCTCGCGCAAGCCCACGCTCATCAATGCCGTCATCGACGAGGGCGCCGGCACCGAAAGCGGCCGCATCACCAGCCTGAATCCGACCGCCAAGAAAAAGTAACCCGTAGGTTGGGCAGCTCTGCTGCCCAACACCATAGGAGCAAGAAATGGAAGCACTCAAGGGAGTCCGCATCCTCGACATGACCCACGTGCAGGCGGGGCCCACGTCCTCGCAGCTGCTCGCGTGGATGGGCGCCGACGTGATCAAGTTCGAGCCGCCGCAGGGCGACGCCACGCGCGGCCAGCTGCGCGACGTGCCGAACGCCGACTCGCTCTACTTCACGATGCTGAACTGCAACAAGCGCTCCATCACCGTGAACATGAAGACCAGGGAGGGCAAGGAAGTCTTCGTCGACCTCCTGAAGAAGTGCGACATCATCATGGAGAACTTCGGCCCCGGCGTGCTCGACCGCTTCGGCTTCACCTGGGAGAAGATCCACGAGATCAACCCGAAGATCGTGATGGGCTCGATCAAGGGCTTCGGCTCGACCGGCCCCTACTCCGACTTCAAGGCCTACGAGAACGTGGCGCAGGCGATGGGCGGCGCGATGAGCACCACCGGCGTGCCCGAGGGCCCGCCCTTCGTCACCGGCGCCCAGATCGGCGACTCGGGCACCGGCCTGCACCTCGCCATCGGCCTGCTCGCGGCGCTCCGCCAGGCGGAGCACACCGGCAAGGGCCAGTACGTCGAGGTCGCGATGATGGACGGCGTGATGAACCTCTGCCGCGTGAAGTTCCGCGACCACCAGCGCCTGATGCGCGGCGACTTGTCCGAGTACTCGGTCCCGACGCACAAGGGCATGGGCGAAACGCCGCGGGCCGGCAACGATTCGGGCGGCGGCCAGCTCGGCAACGCCATCAAATGCAAGCCCGGTGGGCCGAACGACTACGTGTACGTGGTGGTGCAGGAAGCGGTCTGGGAAGCGCTCGCGAACCGCGTCGGGCCGGAAGTGAACCAGCCGAATCTCGCTAAGGACCCGAAGTACGCCACCATCGGCGAGCGTCGCAAGAACCAGGCGGGCGTGTGGGACGCGCTCAACGAGTACGCGCGCAAGTACACCAAGCGCGAGTTCATGGCGATCCTGTCGGAGCTCGACGTGCCCTGCGGCCCGATCATGTCGACCCAGGACCTGTTCACCGACGAGCACGTGAAGGGGCGCGAGATGATGGTCGAGCTCGACCATCCCCAGCGCGGCAAGTGGTGGAACGTCGGCATGCCGATCAAGCTCTCGGCGTCGCCCGCGAAGATCGAGCGCTCGCCGACGCTGGGCGAGCACACGGATGAAGTGCTGAAGGAGGTACTGGGCTACGACGGCGGGAAGATCGACACGCTGAAAAAGGCCGGCGCCTTCTCCCTGCCGCCGAAGAAGGCCGCGTGATTCGTTGGGCTTCGCAGGCGAAGCCCAACCTACGTTTTGGACAACGGCGGCGAACGAATACGCCGTAGGTTGGGCAACGGCTTTATCGTTGCCCAACGATCGACAACAAGAGCGCCGTAGGTTGGGCAACGGTTTTATCGTTGCCCAACGATCGACAACGAGAGACCGATCATGAGAATCGCATTCATAGGCCAGCAGGACTTCGCCAAAGCGGTGCTGGAAGCCTTCCACGCGCGCGGCGACGAGATCGCGGGCGTGTTCTGCGCCCCGGAGAAGGAGGGCGCGCGGCCCGACGCGCTGAAAGTCGCGGCGCAGGAGAAGGGCCTCAAGGTGTTCCAGTTCAAGTCGCTGCGCGACAAGGAGGCGCACGAAGCGATGAAGGGTCTGAACGCCGACATCGGCATCATGGCGTTCGTGCTCCAGTTCGCGCCGCAGGACTTCGTGAACATCCCGAAGAAGGGCACCATCCAGTACCACCCTTCATTGCTGCCGAAGTACCGCGGCCCTTCGTCGATCAACTGGCCGATCATCCGCGGCGACACGAAAACGGGCCTCACCATCTTCCGCCCGACCGACGGCCTCGACGAAGGCCCGGTGATCCTGCAGAAGGAGACGCCGATCAGCGCCGACGACACGCTCGGCACGGTCTACTTCGACCGCCTGTTCCCGATGGGCGTGCAGGCGATGCTCGAGGCCGCGGACCTGGTGATGGCGGGCAAGCACCAGGAAACGGTGCAGGACGAGAGCCAGGCGACGTATGAAGGCTGGTGCCGCGCGGCGGAAGCGAAGCTCAACTGGGCCAACCACGTCGACTTCGTTTACAACACCATCCGCGGCTGCAACCCCGCGCCCGGCGCGTGGACCACGCTGAACGGCAAGACCGTGCAGATCTTCGATGCGAAGAAGCACCCGGTGCGCACCTTCGGCGCCGTGAAGGGCAAGATCGGCGAAGTGACCGACGTGAGCGACAAGAGCTTTTTCGTCACCGCGCAGGGCGGGCGCATCGAGGTGCTGCGCGCCAAGGGCGAGGAGACGAAGAAGATCGGCGGCGGCGAGCTCGCCACCGCTCTCGGGCTCGCGGCCGGCACGGTGCTCGGGAGCTGAGATGCTCGACGCTGCCGCGATGGCAGCGTTGCGCCGCATGGCGCGTGCGGTGGCGTTCGTTCCCGGCGCCGCCCTCATGCGCCAGGGCCAGCCGGCCCGCGGCGCCTACCTGATCGAATCCGGCGAAGTGGAAGCCTCGGTCGCGCTGCCGGGCGGCGGCGAGCTGTCCGTCGCGCTGCTCGGGCCCGGCAGCCTGCTGGGCGAGATGGCGCTGATCGAGCAGGGCGTGGTGACGGCGACCGTCACCGCGCGCAACGGCGTCAATGCCCTCCTCGTGGAGCGCGACGCGTTCCGGTCGCTGCTCGCGCAGCGCGACGAAGCCGGCGGCGCGATCCAGCAGGCCGTGTGCCTCATCCTCGCCGGCAAGCTGCGCGCGCTCAACGCGAAGGTGCTCGGCTGCGACGAGCCCGCGGACGAGCCGGCACGCGCCCCAGCGCCCGGAGCGCCGAAGCGCGTGCGCAGCACGTTCTTCGAGCACCGGCGCTTCCTGCCGCTGCTCCCGGTGTTCGCGGAGTTCGACGAGGACGACCTGGACGAGGTCGTTTCGCGCTCGCGGCTGGTCGAGCTGGCACGCGGGCAGGCGCTGTTCGCCGCCGGCGAGCCCGCCGATGCTTCGTACATCGTCGTGCGCGGCGCGCTGGAAATCACCGCACGCCGCGCATCGGGCCGCGTGTGCCGGCTCGCGATCTCCGCGCCGGGCGAATGGGTGGGCGCGGTCGGCCAGCTCGAAGGCGCCGCGACGCATGGCTCGAGTGCGCAGGCGCGCGAGAACAGCGTGCTGCTCGAAGTCGACCGGGCCGCTTTCGCCGCGCTCTGCGACGCGCAGCGCCCGGTCAGCGCCAAGGTCCGGCGCGCGATCCAGCGCAGCCTGCTCCAGTCCCTGCGCCGCACCAACAACCACCTTTCCCGGCTCATCAGCCAGGCCCGCGTGAGAAGCCACCGCGACGGCGCTTCGGTCAGCGAGCTCCAATCCGCGCTCTACGGCCAGCTCTGCCACTGAGGTTCCCATGTACGCGCTCAACTACTGGTACGTGATCTGCGAGTCGGGCGAGGCGGGCGAGAAGATGCTCTCGCGCACGGTCCTGGGACAGACGCTCGTCGTGTACCGCGCGCGCGGCGGCGAGCCGGTGGTGCTGGAGGACTACTGCCCGCATCGCGGCATGCCGCTTTCGGCCGGCAAGGTCGAGGGCGATTCCGTGCGTTGCGGTTACCACGGCATGCTGGTCGGGCGCGACGGCGGCTGCCTCGCCATGGCGGGCCAGCCGAACATCAACCGCCTGAAGGGTGTGCGCTCGTACCCCGCGGTGGAGAAGTTCGGCTACGTGTGGGTGTGGCCGGGCGACGCTGCGCTCGCTGATGCGTCGAAGCTGCCGGACCTGCCGTGGGGCGAGGGCACCGGCTGGATCTTCGGCGGCGGCCTGTATCACATCGAGTGCAATTACCAGTACCTGATCGACAACCTGATGGACCTCACGCACGAGACCTACGTGCACCCGAACAGCATCGGCCAGGCGGAAATCGACGACGCCAAGCCCGAGGTCACGGTGAAGGGCGACGAGGTGTTCGTGACGCGCTGGATGCACGGCATCATCCCGCCGCCTTTCTGGGCGAACATGATCCACACCACCGAGCCGTGCGACCGCTGGCAGATCTGCCGCTTCGTGCCGCCCTCGAACGTGCTCATCGACGTCGGCGTCGCGCTTGCGGGCACCGGCGCGCCGCAGGGCGACCGCTCGAAGGGCATCACCGGCCTCGTGATCGACCTGATCACGCCCGAGACCGAAACCAGCTGCTGGTACTTCTGGGGCATGGCGCGCAACTTCAACATCGGCGACATGAAGCTGACCGAGGACCTGAAGCGCAACCAGGGCGCGGTGTTCGCGGAGGACGAGGTGGTGCTCGAGCTCCAGCAGCGCAACATCCTGAAGAATCCCGAGCGCCGCCTCATCAACCTCGACATCGACCGCGGCGGCTCGCACGTGCGCCGCATCATCGGCCGGCTTTGCGCGGCGGAGGCCGTGAGCGAGCCGTCGAGCCTGAAGGGGCAGTCCGCTGCGCCGGGCGCAGGGTAGTCAATCGAGGTAGTGCACCTCGACTGAAGGCCGCCCGCTGCGGGTGTCGGCGTAGATGAGGCTGTACTCGGGCACCTCGAGCCAGCTCGTGGTGTCCCGGGTCAGGGGCTCTGAGGCGATCATCAGCGAGTCGGCCGTGTCGCTGCCGCCGGTCATGCGCCACTCGTCGCCATGAGGACCGTCGTATTTTCCATACTGTCGCCCCGAGGTGTACCAGAGCGACAGGAAATTCAGGTTCGCCTCGTGCACCCGGGAAGGATCCTGCGTCGGGTAGCAGCCGAAGTCGAAGCAGTAGCGCGCCGCGGCGAGCTGCTCCCCCGAGGCGATGAACAGGTTCACCGAGGAAGAGGTGTCGATCCCGCAGCGGCCGCGCGCCTCGCGGATGGTCGCGAGCGTGCGGTCCACCGCGCGCGCGATCTCGGAGGCCGCGGGACGCCGCGCCGGATCCTCGAGCTGCGACACGATCAGCGCGTAAATCCATTCGCTGTCGGTGGTGCCCTTGATCTGGCGCAGGAACGCCGGCTTCACGTGCTCCATCAGGTGCGGCTTCATCTCCGCGAACCGCGCGAGGTCACCGTTGTGCGCGAGGGCGAGACTCACGCCCGGGAACTGGAACGGGTGGACGTTCTGCAGCGAGATGTCCACCGTGGTGCTGTACGAAACGCCGCGCACATGCGCCAGTACGCAGTGCGCGCGGACCTTTTCGGCGAGGCTCTTGAGGTTGCGGTCGAACACCGGCAGCGACTGGGAGCCGTAGCTCCACGGCTCGTCGGGCCCCTGCGAGGAACGGTCCCAGGCTTTCAGGCCGAACCCCGCGAGGTTCAGCATGTGCAGCATCTTCGGCATGTACGACTGCCGCACCAGCGCGGAGTCCGGCTGGAACAGGAGGTGGTCGAGCAGCACCGGCTGCCCGAGGTAGGCGAGGGCCCTGCACATACGGCGCATTCTAGGGTTCGTTCAGAATCACCGTGCTAGAATTTTGGCGCTGCAACAATCCCCGACCTTCCAAGAGATTCCATGAAAATCCACGAATATCAGGCGAAGGAAGTGCTGCGCAAGTACGGCGTCACCACTCCGCGCGGCGTCCCTGCTTTCTCCGTCGACGAAGCCGTGAAAGCCGCGGACACGATCGGCGGCAAGGTGTGGGTGGTGAAGGCCCAGATCCACGCCGGCGGCCGCGGCAAGGGCGGCGGCGTGAAGGTCGCCAAGTCGAAGGAGGAGGTGAAGGAATACGCCTCGAAGATCCTCGGCATGCAGCTCAAGACCCACCAGACCGGGCCGCAGGGCCAGAAGGTGAGGCGCCTTCTGATCGAAGAGGGCGCGGACATCAAGAAGGAGCTCTACGTCGGCATGGTGGTCGACCGCGGCACGCAGCGCGTCGCGCTGATGGCGAGCTCCGAGGGCGGCATGGACATCGAGGAAGTCGCCGCCAAGACGCCTGAGAAGATCCACAAGGTGTTCATCGATCCGTCCACCGGCTTGAAGGACGCGGAAGCGGACGAGGTCGCGAAGAAGATCGGCATCCCCGACGCTTCGATCCCGCAGGCACGCACCATCCTCAAGGCGCTGTACAAGGCCTTCGACGAGACGGACTCCAGCCTCGCGGAAATCAACCCGCTGATCCTCACCGGCGACGGCAAGGTGATCGCGCTCGACGCCAAGATCAACTTCGACGACAACGCGATGTTCCGGCATCCGGACCTCGCGCAGTACCGCGACACGGACGAGGAAGATCCGGCCGAGCTCGAGGCTTCCAAGTTCGAGCTGAACTACATCCAGCTCGAAGGCAACATCGGCTGCCTGGTGAACGGCGCGGGCCTCGCGATGGCGACCATGGACATCATCAAGTTCTACGGCGGCGCGCCCGCGAACTTCCTCGACGTCGGCGGCGCGGCGACCACCGAGCGGGTGACGGAAGCCTTCAAGATCATGCTGCGCAACCCGGAGTTGAAGGCGATCCTCGTCAACATCTTCGGCGGCATCATGCGTTGCGATGTGATCGCGCAGGCGCTGGTGGAGGCATCGAAGGTGGTGAAGCTCGGCGTGCCGCTGGTGGTGCGCATGGAAGGCACCAACGTGGAGCTCGGCAAGAAGATCCTCGCGGATTCGGGACTGCCGATCCTTTCCGGCGCGAACATGGCCGACGCGGCGCAGAAGGTCGTCGCCGCAGCCCAGGGAAAAAAATAATGTCGATCCTCATCAACAAGAACACCAAGGTGATGACCCAGGGCATCACCGGCAAGACCGGGCAGTTCCACACGCACGCGGGCGTCGCCTACGCGAACGGCAAGAACTGCTACGTCGCCGGCGTGAACCCGAAGAAGCCGGGCGAGAACTTCGAAGGCATCCCGATCTTCGCGACCGTGAAGGAAGCGAAGGAAAAGACCGGCGCGACGGTGTCGGTGATCTACGTACCGCCTCCCGGCGCTGCAGCCGCGATCGACGAAGCGGTGGAAGCGGGCCTCGACCTCGTGATCTGCATCACCGAGGGCATCCCGGTGCGCGACATGATCCGCACCAAGCAGAAGATGATCGGCAAAAAGACGCTGCTGGTCGGCCCGAACTGCCCCGGCGTCATCACCCCCGACGAGCTCAAGATCGGCATCATGCCGGGCCACATCCACAAGAAGGGCCCGATCGGCGTCGTGTCCCGCTCGGGCACGCTGACCTATGAAGCGGTCGGCCAGCTGCGCGAGATCGGCCTCGGCCAGTCGAGCTGCGTCGGCATCGGCGGCGACCCGGTGAACGGCTTGAAGCACATCGACGTCCTCAAGATGTTCAACGAGGACCCCGAGACCGAGGCGGTCATCATGGTCGGCGAGATCGGCGGCAACGACGAGGAAAACGCCGCGCAGTGGGTCAAGGCCAACATGAAGAAACCCGTCGTCGGCTTCATCGCCGGCGTCACCGCGCCGCCCGGCAAGCGCATGGGCCACGCCGGCGCGATCATCTCCGGCGGCAAGGGCACGGCGCAGGAGAAGCTCGCGGTGATGGAGTCGTGCGGGATCAAGGTCACGCAGAATCCCGCGGAGATGGGGAAACTGCTGAAGTCCGTGCTGAAGTAGAAGCAGGTTGGGCTATCAGCCCAACCTACAGGTTCTGTAGTAGCACCTCACCGGGGGGTCTCCCCCCGGGCCCCCCGGCCTCGCTGATTCGATAGGGCCGAATCAGCGAGGATGACAAGACCCTTGATGCGTTTTTTGCATCAAGGGTCCGCGGGGTCCGGGGCCGGCGAGGCCCCGGGTGTCCCTGCGAAGCCTAATCCGCCACCAGGCTTTTGACGGCCTCGATCAGCGTGCTCGGCATGGCGGGCTTGGTGAGATACCCATCCGCCCCCAGCGCCAGCCCGCGAGCCAGGTCCGCCGGCTCGCCCTTCGACGTGAGCATGATCACCGGGATGAGCTTGAGCGCCGGGTGCTGGCGCAGGCGGTTCAGCACGTCGAACCCATTCACGTTCGGCAGCATCACGTCGAGCAGCACGAGGTCGGGGAGCGGCCAGCGGCCGAGCTCGCGGACGATCTCGCCCAGGTCACGCGCGCACTGGGTCTTGTACCCGGCCGAATGCAGGACCTTCATCACCACCGTCGCGGTGCCCTCGTCGTCCTCGACGATGAGGATGGTCGGGTCGGCGATGCGCTCGACCACGCGGCGCTCCTCGGGACTGATCAGGGGCGTGTAGAAGCCCTTCGCGCGCAGCTCGCTGGAGCCGATGAGGCCCAGCTCGTCGATGTGGCGCAGCTCTATTTCGCTGTGCTGCGGCTCGGCGAACTGCCGGCCGGGGCTGAAGTACTCGGTGAAATCGAGGTTGTCGATCGGGTCGGCGGCTTCGGCCATCGTCGTCCCTCCCTGGGATTCGCGCCGGCTTTTCGGTTGGCTTATTGTAGCCATGTTGAGAAGCGGAGGAAGCAATGCCCTACCTCGGTTGGTACGCAGCGGCGCTGTTGGCAACCCTCGCCTGCGCGCTCGCCTGGCGACTGGCGCACGTGCAGGCGGAGCTGCGCCGCGCGGGCTCGCGCGAGTCCGAGCAGGCGCTGCGCGACCAGATCAAGCTGGTGCGCGACCTGATCGACGCGAACCCGAACGCGATCTACGTCAAGGACCCGCGCGGGCGGTTCACCGACGTGAACCCGGCCTGGGTGGAGCTGACCGGCATCGAGGCCGGGCGCGCCCGCGGCAGCACGGTCGCGGACCTGTTCCCGCCGCAGATGGCCCGCGTGTACGAGGCGCAGGACGCGCGGCTGTACGAGCGCGGCGAGGGCTCGAACGCCATGGAGATGATGGTGCCGCACGCGGACGGCACGCTGCACGACTGCATCCTGCGGAAGTCCGTCCTGCGCCGCGCTGACGGAAGCCTGCGCGGGCTGGTCGGCACCGTCACGGACATCACCGCCGTGCGCGCCGCCGAGCGCCGCATCGCGGAAGCCGAGCGCATGCTGCGCGAGGTCACATCAATGGCTCCGGTGGTGGTGTTCCGTGCGCGCTTCGACGCGGACAACAACCTCTCCTTCGACTTCGTGAGCGAGGCGTCGAAGCAGGTGATCGGCGTGCCGGCGGAGGAGCTGCTGCGGGACTCCTCCGCGCGTTTTCGAACCGTCATCGAGGAGGACCGCGAGCGCCTGCGCAGCGCGATCCTCGAATCGGGCCGCCACCACAGCGTGCTGGAGAACCGCTACCGGGTCTGGGTCGACGGGCGCATCAAGACCATCATCGGCAAGACGGTCCCTGCGAAGCAGCCGGACGGCTCGGTGATCTTCAACGGCTACTGGAGCGACGTCAGTGAGCTCGTGGACCAGGAGCAGGCGCTCGTGGCCTCGCGGGAGGCGGCCGAGGTCGCCAACCGCGCGAAGAGCTCGTTCCTCGCCACCATGAGCCACGAGATCCGCACGCCGTTGAACGGCGTGCTCGGCATGGCGAACCTGCTCAGGGACACCGAGCTCAGTGCCCAGCAGCGCGATTTCGTCCAGACCATCCTCGTGTCGGGCGACGCGCTGCTCACGGTGATCAACGACATCCTCGACTACTCGAAGATCGAGTCAGGCCGCATGGACCTCGAGAAGGCGCCGCTGTCGGTGGTGCGCCTGTTCGAGGACAGCGTCGAGATCCTCGGCGAGCGCGCCCGCGCCAAGGCGCTGGAGCTCGTGGTCGAGGTCGGCGAGGGCGTGCCGGGCTGGATCCAGGGCGACTTTGCGCGTCTGCGCCAGGTGCTGGTGAACCTGGTGAGCAACGCGGTGAAGTTCACCGAGCGCGGCGAGGTGGTCATTTCGGCCACGCGGATAGCCGGGGCCGCAACGGAGGAGCCGCGCATCCGTTTTGCAGTCAGGGACACCGGCATCGGCGTGGACCCTTCGCGCATCGCCGTGCTTTTCGATGCATTCACGCAGGGCGACGCCTCCACGACGCGCAAATACGGCGGAACCGGCCTCGGCCTCGCCATTTCGCGGCGGCTGGTGCGGCTGATGGGCGGCGACCTCAAGGTCGAGTCGGAGCCCGGCCGGGGCTCGACGTTCCATTTCACGCTCGCGGCGAAGGCCGCCGAGCCCGAATCCGACACGGCCCCGGCTCCGCAGCGCGGAGTCTCCGGCCTCAAGCTGCTGGTCGTCGACGACAACCGCACCAACCTGCGGGTGCTCGCGCAGCAGCTCGAGCGCTGGGGGGCGTCGGTCCGCGCGGCGTCGAGCGCTGCCGAGGCGCTCGAGCTCCTCGAGCCCGGCTTCGACGCCGCGGTGCTCGACTTCCACATGCCCGGCATGGACGGCGTGCAGCTCGCGCGCGCCATCCGCGGCCGGCCCGAAACCGCGAAGCTGCCGCTGGTGCTGCTCTCCTCGTCGATGCTGAGGCGCGCGGACGAGGCGGAAAAGGGCCTGTTCGCGTCGCAGCTCCTCAAGCCCGCGCGCCAGCAGCACCTCCTGGCCGCCATCGCCGCCGCGGCCTCCGGCACCACCTACGACGCGTGGCGCGCGCGGCCGGAACGCACTGCCGCTTCGCGCCTGCTCGCCGAGCACATACCGCTGTCGATCCTCGTCGCCGACGACGTCGAAGTGAACCGGCGGCTTGCGCTCCTCGTGCTGAAAGGCCTCGGCTACGAGGCGCAGGCCGTGAGCTCAGGGAGCGAAGCGCTCGACGCGCTGGCGGCCCGGGCGTACGACCTCGTGCTGATAGACGTGCAGATGCCCGACATGAGCGGCTTTGCCGCGACGCGCCGCATCATCGAGCTCTACGGCGAAAAACGTCCGCGCATCGTCGCGATGACCGCTTACGCGATGGCGAGCGACCGCGAGAACTGCCTCGCGGCCGGCATGGATGACTATCTCGCCAAGCCCTTCACGCCCGAAGCGCTGGTGGAAGTGCTGGAGCGTGCCGCGAAGCCGGGTGCGCCGGTCCCCGCGTCGGCCGCGGCTGCGGACCCGCAGGCCAACGGACAGGTCATCGACTGGACGCGCCTCGACAGCCTCAAACCCTATGACGCGGACGGCACGCTGGTGGACGGCGCGATCGCCTCGTTCCGGCGCGACGCGCCGAGCTACCTGGAGGCGATGCGCGAAGCCTGGGCCGGGTCGGACTTCGACGCGCTCGCCGCTTCGGCGCATGCGCTCAAGGGCGCGGCGGCGAACGTCGGCGCGGTGCAGCTGCAGGAGGCCTGCGCGGAGGTCGAGGCGCTGGCGCGCTCGCAGGCGGAGGAGGCCGCCTCGCACGCGGTGGAGAAATCGGGCCGCGCGCTCGAGCACGCGGTGACGGCGCTCGACGGCTCGCGCGGCTGAGCCGGCGCGCGGTGTGGCGGGTGGGGCTCCCACCCGAGGGTGAGCATGAGCGCGGCGAAGCCGATCACGTACGCGATCGACACGTGCCAGCCTTCGCGCAGCCACCGGCCGACCGAGCGCGCCTCGGGATACATGTTGGAGAGCGCGACGCCGGCCGACGAGCCGAACCAGATCATCGAGCCGCCGAAGCCCACGGCATACGCGAGCACGCCCCAGTCATAGCCGCCCTGCTTCAACGCGAGCGCGGTGAGCGGGATGTTGTCGAACACGGCCGACACGAAGCCCAGGCCGAAGGCGGTATGCGAGGAGGCGGCCGGCAGCTTTTCAACGGGCATCATCGAGGCGCAGGTCACCAGCGCGAGCAGGAACACGGTGCCCTTGACCGCTCCGGGCAGCAGCTCCCACTCGGGCCTGCGGAGCGGCGCGGTCACCAGGATCGCCGCCACCACCGTCACGCCCAGAAACGGAAATCTGTCCGCGAGCGCCGCGTAATGAGTGTTCACGGCCACGTTCGCGACGATCGCGGCAACCAGGATGAAGACGACGATGCCCACGCGCGGCCAGTCGACGCGCGTTCCCGCCGGCTCGTCCTTCATGATGGGCGCGTAGCGCTGCTGCTGGAACGACGCGGGAATGCCGAACACCACGAGCGCCACGCCCGCCGCGACGTACGCATGCACCACGTCCAGCGGGTCGACGCCGTCGATCCACATCATCGTCGTGGTGGTGTCGCCGACGACGCTGCCCGAGCCGCCCGCGTTGGATGCCGCGACGATGGCCGCAAGGAAGCCCACGTGCACCTTGCCGCGGAACACGGTATGCGCCATCGCGCCGCCGATCAGCGCGGCCGCGATGTTGTCGAGGAACGCGGACAGCACGAACACCATCGCGAGCAGCACGAAGCAGCCCTTCCAGTCGTCCGGCAGGTAGCGCGGCAGCACTGCGGGGACGCGGCTCTCCTCGAAATGGCGCGAGAGCAGCGCAAATCCGAGCAGGAGGCAGGCGAGGTTGGCGAGGATCACCCATTCATGCTGCAGGTGCAGCATGAGGCCCTGGAGGCCCGGGCCTTCCTTGAAGCCGGTGAAAGCGAGCTTGTAGAGCGTGATGACCGCGACGCCCGCCAGCGCCACCTCGAACGTGCGCGCGTGGAACAGCGCCACGCCCGCCAGCGTGAGCGCGAACAGGATGAACTCGATCGGGATCCCCGCCAGCTCGCGCATCGCGCCTCGCCCTGAAAACGAGGCGCGATTCTATCGCGTCGGGTTAGAATGGCCCGCCTGCAAGCGACCTGGTCAAAGCGGGCCTTCTCAAAACCGCTTTTTCACACTGACAACGAGCGCAATGGACATACTCTTCCACCCCGAATTCTGGATCGGCCTGCTCAAGATCATCTGGGTCAACCTGCTTCTGTCGGGCGACAACGCGGTGGTGATCGCGCTGGCATCGCGCTCGCTCCCGCCCACGCAGCAGAAGCAGGCGATCTTCTGGGGAAGCGGCGCGGCGATCGTGTTGCGGATCATCCTCACCATCTTCGCCGTCGCGCTGCTGACCCTGCCGTTCCTCAAGATCGTCGGCGGGGCGCTGCTGGTCTGGATCGGCGTGCAACTGCTGGTGCCGGAGGACGGCGACGACGAGATGGAGGCGAGCGACAACTTGATGGTCGCGATCCGCACCATCCTGGTGGCCGACCTCGTCATGAGCCTCGACAACGTGATCGCGGTGGCCGCGGCGGCGGACCGGGGCCCGCCCGAGGCGAAGATCCTCCTGCTCATCCTCGGCCTCGCGATCAGCATCCCGATCGTCATCTTCGGCTCGACCATGCTGCTCAAGGTGATGGAGCGCTTCCCGATCATCATCACGCTCGGCGCGGGGCTGCTCGGCTGGATCGCGGGCGAGATGATCGTGACCGACCCCGCCATCGCCGCGTGGGTGGAAGAGAACGCGAGGTGGCTGCACAGCTTCTACATCGCGCCCCTCATCGGCGCCGTCCTGGTGGTCGCCATCGGCCTTTCGATGGCGAAGAAGCAGGGCGCGGCCGCCGAGACGCCTGCGGATTCCAAAGCGGGATAGCCCCCCCGCAATCGGCGCGGCATGAACGAGAAGACGCGGCGGCTGAGGAAATACGAAGCCGCCGCGACGATCGCCGCCGCCGATGAAGCCGAGCCACGGCTCGACTTCTACTCGCCTTTCGGCCCCCTTGTAGCGCGCACGCGCCTTCCCGACGCGCTGATCGGCCGGATCAACGCGCATGCCGACGCGATCGTCGCGCCGGACCGGGGCTCCGAATTCCTGCTGCCCGGGGAACTGATATTCGGCGGGGGCGCCGATTCCCTGGCCGCCCACACCGAGAGGCTGATCCGCCGGTACCTGCTGGGCGTCGAGGACACGCGGCCCGATGAAGTGCGCTTCGAGGCGTTCTGGATCGTCAGCCAGTACGCCGGCACGCCGAGCCCGGTGCACTTCCATTCGGGCGACCTTTCGGGCGTGCTCTACCTCAAGGTCCCCGAGATCGAGGACGAGGAGGCCGAGGAGCAGCGCACCTACATCTCGGGCCGGCAGGCGGGCTACATCAACTTCATCGCGGGCGGCAAGCAGCGCTTCTCGAAATCGCTCATCAGCTTCAGGCCCGAGGTCGGCGACTTTTATCTCTTCCCCGGCTGGCTGCTGCACGGCGCGGAGCCTTTCCGCGGCCGCGGCGAAAGGCGCTCGATGGCTTTCAACGCCTTCGTGAAGGGCGGTGAGGGCTGAGCCTCAGCGCTTGTAGTTGAGCGCCCGGATGAATGCGCCGTGGTCGGGCAGCGAGCGTGCGAGGGCGAGGTTCTGCGCCTTGATCCGTTCCATGGCGAGCCAGGCGCGTTCGCCGTCGACCTGGCCGGCCATGCCGTGCGGGGAGCGCGGCAGCCGGCCGAAGCCCGTGGCGAGCGAGTAGAAGCTCGCGTCGCGGAACAGCGACCGGCCGTCCCAGTCCACCAGGCCCGTGCGGTCGTAATACTCCAATGCGTGCGCGAGCGAGTCGGGCGGGGCGGCGCGGCGGTTCTCGATCCAGAAATCGCCGTCCTCGCGCCCATTCAGGAGGTAGTGCAGGATGATGAAGTCGCGCACCTGCTCGAACTCGGTGCCGAGGCGTTCGTTGTAGCGTTGCGCTAGCGCTGCATCGAAATCGGTATCCGGAAAGTGATCGAGCAGCAGCTCGATGCCCTTCTGCGCGAGGAACAGGCCCGTGGATTCGAGCGGCTCGAGGAAGCCGGCGGCAAGGCCGACCGAGACGCAGTTCTTCACCCAGAAGTTCTGCCGGCGGCCCACGCGCATCGGCAGGTGGGCGGGCTCGCCCGTTTCGGCGCCGGCTCCGGCGTGCGCCAGCAGCTCCGCGGTGGCCTCATCCTTCGACGTGAAGCGGCTCGAATACACGTAGCCGCAGCCGACGCGGTGGCTGAGCGGGATGCGCCATGCCCAGCCCGCATCCAGCGCCGTGGCTCGCGTGAACGGCGGCAGCTGGCCGTCGACCGGCAGCGCGACCACGACGGCGCGGTCGCAGAAGAGGTGCTTCGACCAGTCGACGTGGCCGTCGCCGAGCGCCTTCTCGATCAGCAGCCCGGAAAAACCGCTGCAGTCGATGAACAGGTCCGCGGAGAGCGGGCCGTTCTTCCGCGTCTGCACCGTGTCGATGAAGCCTCGCGAGTCGACCGTCACGTTCTGCACGTCGTCGACCAGCGCGTACACGCCGCGCTTGACCGCGAAACGCGAGAGATAGGCGGCGAACGCCTTCGCGTCGAGGTGGAAGGCATAGGCGCCCTGCTGCGAGACCACCGAGCTGCCGCCCACCGGACGCGGGGCGCGGCTCATCTCGCCCAGCAGCGCCTGCAGCGAATAGGACGTGTACGCGCCTTGCTCGCGTCCCTCGCGCTTGAAGCGCAGCCAGTGATGGAAAAGCGGCAACAGCTCCACTTGAGGCGCACCTATTGCGCCGAACGGATGCCAGACGGTTTCGCGGCCCCAGCCGTCGAAACGAATGCCGAGCTTGTAGGTCGCGTTGCACTGGACGAGGAAGTCGTCCTCGTCGATGCCCATCGCGCGCAGGAAGGCCGCGAGCGGCGGCACGGTCGCTTCGCCCACGCCGATGGTGCCGATGGCTTCGGACTCGACCACCGTGATGGTGCAGCGGCCGGCGTCCAGGTAACGCGACAGGAACGCCGCGGTCATCCAGCCCGCGGTGCCGCCGCCGACGATGAGGATGCTTCGGATCGGATCGGCCATGACCCATAATAACCGCATGGACGCAGCCGAAAACCGGGCCGGGTCGTACCTGTGCGTCGAGCCTTTCCTGCGCGACATGGCCGGGGCCGTCGCGTTGCGCTCGGCGCTCGAGCTCGGCCTGATTGACGCGCTGCTCACCGGAGGCCCGCTGGGCGCCGGCCCGCTCGACGAGCGCGGCCTAGGGCTGCTGCAGGCGCTGCTTCGCGGCAACAACGTCATCGAGGAGCGCGCCGGGACTCTCCGCCTGACGGCGGACTTCGTCGAAGCGCTCGCTTATCGCGACCTGATCGAAGCGAAGCTCGATTTCGCGCGCCTGGTTGGCGCCGATTTCAGCGGGCTCTTCACCGCGTTGCTTGCAGAGCCGCAGCGCTTCTTTCGCGAAGCGCGCCTGTTCGAGCTCTTTTCCTACGACCGCTGCTTCGATCCGACGCCGGAGAATTTCGAGGCGACCGCGCGCTGGGTGCGCATCACCACGGCGCTGACTCGCTACGAGGCGCCGGCTTGCCTCGCCCGCCACGATTTCTCGAACCGTCGGCGCATGCTCGACTTTGGCGGCAACAGCGGCGAGTTCGCCCTGCAGGCCTGCGCCGCGAACCCCGGCTTGCGCGCCACGGTGTACGACTTGCCGGTGGTTTGCGACCTGGGCGTCGAACACGTGCGCCAGCGCGGGGGCAGCCGGGTCGAGTTCGCGCGCGTCACGCGGCCGCGGAGCGACCCTCCGCGGGGCTTCGACCTCGTCAGCTTCAAGTCGATGCTGCACGACTGGCCCGAAGCGCAGATGCGGGATTTTCTCCGCGAGGCGCATCGCTCGCTCGAGCCGGGCGGCACCGTGCTCGTCTTCGAGCGGCGCCGCTTCGAGCCGGCCGGGCCGGTGCCGTACTCGATGATTCCGCTGCTGCTTTTCTTCCGCTCCTACCGGACGGCCGGCGATTACGCGGCCGCGCTCGCGCAGGCCGGTTTCCGCGACGTGCGCACCGACGAAGTGATGCTCGACATGCCTTTCATCCTGGTGACCGGGACGAAATGAAAGCGCTCGAGATCGCGAAAGCCGGCGAGCCGCATTTCGATTTCTGCCTGTGGGAGTACGCGCCGCCGGCGCCTTCGGCGGGGAAGCTGCGCTCGGTCAACCTGCTGTGGCGCTCGTTCGAGGCGGAGCGGCTCGGGCCGCGCGCCTTCGAGGTGGTCGAGGCGATCCGCGCGGGACTGGGCGACTCGAAAAGCGTCTGGGGCATCAAGAAGGACGCCTCGGGGGCGATCAGCTGGGAGTTCTACTTCTACGACTATGCGAGGCTCGCCCGCGAGCGCTCGATCAGCCGGCTGCTCGAGATCGTCCGGCCGTGGATTCCCTGCGCCGTGCCCCCGGGCGAGCGCCATCCGTATTTCATGTTCTCGATCGATTTCGCGCGTCCGCAGCTCGACCTCGGCGCTCCGATCGAGGAAGTGCAGATGTACATCGGCAACATCGGCAGCCGGGTTTCGTCGGGCGTCTGCTACGGCGTCACGCGCGAGAGGACGGAGCTCAAGAACTTCTACTTCTTCTTCGACGCGAAGGAGGAGATGGAATACGTCACCGGCAAGCTCACTTCCTCCGCGTACCTCGACGTGCCGGGCTTCGCGGCGGACTCCATCCTGCTGCCGGGGCTGATCGACTGCCAGACGATCGTGATCTCCAACAAGCGCGACCGCGACGGCGTGTACTTCTGCCGCATAAACGTGCGCCAGCTGCTGTTCTTCCTCGAGCGCATGGATTTCCCCCGGGAAGAGGTGGAGTTCGTGAGGCAGAACGCCGGGCGGCTGGATCACATGCTGTACGATGTCGGGTTCGATTACCGCGTCGAGGATGGCGTCTTGAGAGTGGTGAAGAGCGCCTACTATGGGACCTTCTGAGGCATGAAGACGGAAGTTCCGGCGAAGCCCGTGCGGATCGTGCGCGCGTCGTCTTTCACCCCGCCCGCGGTCATGCCCCCGCCCGTCATGGGGCGCTTCGACCACGACCAGTACGTCTCCATGACCATGGAGTTCCGCTGCAACCTCAAATGCGTGCACTGCATGATCGAGGGCACCATGGAGCGGCTTGCGCCGCAGACCTTCGAGCAGTTCCGCCAGCTCCTGGAGCACAACGCGCGCACCCGGCAGTGGAAGGGGTTGATCCTCACGGGCTCCGAGATCACGTTGCACCGCGACCTCCCGGAGTGGGCGCGGCTCGCGCGGCGCAACGGCTTCGAGCACGTCCGCATCCAGACCCACGGCATGCGCCTTTCCAGCCGGCGCTACTCGCGCTCGCTCGTGGACGCCGGGGTGGACGAATTCTTCGTCAGCGTCGCGGGGGCGGACGCGGCGACCCATGACCGCATCACGCAGGTCGAGGGCTCTTTCGACAAGACGCTCGGCGGGCTCGCGGTCCTGGACGGCTTCGAGGGGGTCACGACGATCACCAACACCGTGGTCACCGAGGAAAGCTACCGCCAGCTGCCCGCGCTGATGGAGCGGCTTAAGCCGTTGAAGCGCCTGGCGCAGGTGGAGTTCTGGTTCTACTTCCCGATGAGCGAGAGGGACGAAAAGGGGCTCGTCGCCTCGCATCTCGCAGTGCTGCCCTACCTGCGCGAGGCCATACGGCTGGCACGCGCGCAGGGGCGCGGCGTCGAGGTGAAGAACTTTCCCGAGTGCCTGCTCGGCCCGGACCGCGGAGCGCTATACAACCACCAGCCGAAGCTGTTTATCGATCCCGCGTTCTGGACCGAATTCATGCGCAACGGCTTCTACCAGTGCGTCTACCGCGACCAATGCTCGTCGGTGCAATGCCTCGGGCTCAACAGCGCCTACGTGGAAAAGCACGGCGAGCACGCCGACGTGCTGGTCCCGTTCCCTCCCGCCCCTTAGTACGCTTGCGTACGGACAGCGTCTTCATGACGTTGTCAACTGTCACATTCAAAAAAACGGGCAAATTGCCCGTCTGCCCGATGCAATTGAGTGTCAAAATTGTCGCGTTTCCCGGGGGAGCGCCGTATCATTTGCGCAGCCGGGGCGGAATGTCGTAATCCGTTAAATCCACAGGAAAAGAACCGGCCCGCGGGAGCATCCATGCGGCCCGCTTGGCGTTCTTTCAGGGAGGCGTGCCTTGGCTACCTTGCTGTTCTACCAGAAGCCCGTTCCGCTCAACGCGGAAGTGCATCGCAACACCCGCCTCGGCACGCTCGCCGGGGACTTCAGCTTCTCCAAAGAGACCAACTCCATTCCGCTCGCCGCGATCGAGTTCTTCGACACGTCGCGCGAGTACCCGATCGCGTTCACCGGCCAGGAGGGCGGGGCGCTGTTTCCGATCGCCCTGGTGGGCGTGCGCCAGAACGAGAACCTCTTCATCTCGGGCGAGGGGCGCTGGGAAGGCCGCTACATCCCGGCTTTCGTGCGCCGCTATCCGTTCGTGCTCGCGGAGAAGCAGGACCAGGACGACTTCAACGTCTATCTCGACGAGGGCTATGCCGGCTTCGGCGCCGAGAACGGCGAGCGCCTGTTCAACGACCAGGGCGAGCAGACGCCGCTGCTGAAGCAGGCGCTCGAGTTCCTGAGCACCTACCAGGGCGAGATCAAGCGCACGCGCCAGTTCGTCGAGCAGCTGCAGAAGCTCGGGCTGCTCGTGCCGCGGGTGCTGGAAGTGGTGCGCGCCAACGACGCTCCGCTGGTGCTGCAGGGATTCAGCGTGGTCGATGAGCAGAAGCTCGCGCAGCTCGGCGACGCCGACCTGCTGGGCCTCGCGCGAAGCGGCACGCTGGCCTGGATTTACGCGCACCTGATGTCGCTCGCGAACGTTTCGTCGCTTGCGCAGCGCCTGGACGCGCGCATCGCTCTTTCCAGCACAGTGGGATCCGAAGCTTGGAATTCACGTGACTTGAAGTCGCGGC
>JADMIO010814452.1_pt1 | contig 104121 bp, 86 predicted proteins | sample 8958161 | NCBI WGS metagenome assembly JADMIO01 (sample SAMN16585339, study PRJNA669376) | soil metagenome | isolation source: Crop rotation soil | place: USA: Cullars Rotation, Alabama | collected 2011
CGCGACAACTTGTCCACGTGGAATTCTAAGCTTAGGATCCCAATGTGCTGGAAAGAAGCGCTGCAGGCGATGGCGCACGGCTTCGATTTCGTCGGGGCCGACGTTGTACAGCCCGTGCAGGCTCTGCTGGATGGCCTCGATCGGTTCGTGCAGGTAGCCATCGTCGTCGACCGCGTCGATCAGCGCGGTGGCAATGGCCTGATCTCGCAACGACATCGGTGTGAGGTTCAGCTGCCACAGCAGGTGATCGCGCAGGTCCTCGCGTTCGGGCTCCTGCGTCTCGAATTCGCCGTCGTCGTCGGGCGCCGGGCCGCGCGGAGCGAGCGAGAAATCGGCATCGAGGGGTTCGTAGCGATCCTCGGCGTCGCCCGTGTCGTCGTTGGCGGAAGCGGCTGCGCCGTCGGCAGCTTGCGCTGCGTGTTCGAATTCGTGGGTTGGCTGCGCGCCGTTCTCGGCCTCCGCCGGCTCGGGCGGCAGTTCTTCGGGCAGTTCCAGCAGGGGATTGGATTCCAGTGCCTCGCGCAGCTCCATTTCCAGTTCCACGCTGGACAGCTGCAGCAGGCGAATCGCCTGTTGCAATTGTGGTGTCAGCGCGAGTTGCTGGTGGAGCTTTAGGTGCAGCGCAGGCTTCATTCACATCCCCGGGTGGCCAACGGACCGCGCCAGCCGGCGGTTCCGTTGCGCCTCCATCCTAAACCCGGAACGGGGCACTGGTGAACCCCGAAAAATGCGCTATTGTTGGCGCTTGTATCCTGCCGCTCGCGCCACGCGCGACTACATGCGGAATTCTTTGCCCAGATACACGTCGCGCACCTGCTGATTGGCCAGGATGGCGGCGGGCGCGCCCTTCGCCAGCACGGCGCCTTCGGCCAGAATGTAGGCGCGGTCGCAGATGCCGAGCGTCTCGCGCACGTTGTGATCGGTGATGAGCACGCCGATGCCACGCTGCTTCAGGTGCTTGACGATACGCTGGATTTCCCCGACCGAGATCGGATCGACACCGGCGAAGGGCTCGTCGAGCAACATGTAGCGTGGCTTGGCGGCCAGTGCACGGGCGATTTCCACGCGCCGACGCTCGCCGCCGGACAGGCTGGCGCCGCGTTGCGTGGCGACGTGGCCGATCTGTAGTTCGTCCAGCAGCGCTTCCAGTTCCGCCGCGCGACCCGCAGCGTTGAGATCGCTGCGCAGTTCCAGGATGGCGAGGATGTTCTCGGCCACGGTGAGGCGTCGGAATACCGAGGCTTCCTGGGGCAGATAGCCCACGCCCAGGCGTGCGCGCGCATGCATGGGCAGCCCGGTGATGTCCTTGTCGTCCAAGCGGATGGAACCCGCGTCGGCCGCCACCAGTCCCACGATCATGTAGAAGCAGGTGGTCTTGCCGGCGCCATTGGGGCCGAGCAGGCCGACGACTTCGCCCTCGTTGACTGTGCAGGCGAAATCGCGCACCACTTCGCGCTGCTTGTAGCGCTTCTTGAGCCCGCTGGCGCTGAGCATCAGTGCTTCTTTTCCGCCGGTTTCTTGTCGGCGGCCTTGTCCGGCGTTTTCGCCTTGGGCTGCACGATCATGTGCACCCCGCCGCCAGGGGCATCGGTGCCACCGGTGATCTCGCCGCTTTCGGTGTTGTAGACGATGCGTTCGCTGCGGAATTCGCCGCGGCCCTGTTGCACGACCACCGCATCGCCGGTGAGAACGGCGGTGTTGGCGGCAGCGTCGTAGTCGATCTGCGTCGCCTGCGCATTCATCTGACCGCCACCATCGAGCTGCTGCGCCAGGTGCGCGGGCTTGCCTTCCAGCAACACGCGACGGATCTGGTTGTCGTCGCCCTGGTTCAGAGTGGCCTTGTCGCCGTCGCCCTTCACGCTGCCCTGGCTGAACTTCACCGCGCCGGTGAGCACGGTCACCTTGGCTTTTTCGTCGGTACGCGAGTTCTTGGCGAAGATTTCCAGTTGCTGCTCGCGATCGCTCTTCAGAGCCTGTGCCGAAAAACTGAGCGCAAGCAGGGCGAGCAGGAGGAGCGCATCAACGCTGCGACTTTGGCGCGAATGTGGCGTGGACATCGGCGAGCAGTTCCAGTTGGTGGGTGTCGAGATCGGCTTTCATGCCGGTGCCGCTCTGCATGGCGCCGGGCTGACTGAGCGTGGTGTGGGCTGCGGTTTCCAGCTTCTTTTCCTTGGGCCAGGCGGTGACGTCTCGCGTCTCCACCTTGGCGGGCTTGATCTTACCTTGCGCGTCGCGGTTCATCGCTACCGCGCCGGCCAGCAACAGCTGCGTGCCATCCTTGTTGATCCAGGCGCTGTCGGAATCGCCATACCACTCCGCCGCATCCTTGCCGACCATGATGAAGTGCGGTGTCTCCACCCACATCGAACCGTCGTCGTTGCGTCGCGCCAGGCGCGGTGCGCTGACCGTGAAGCTGAGCTTGCCGGCTTCGTCCAGCGCATGCATTTCGAATTCGCCCAGCGTGTAGTTCGAGCGCGGCGGACCGACAAAGGCCGGGGTCGCATCGGGCTCGCGGATCAGCCACAAGAGCACCTGCGTGGCGAGCGCGAAGAAGGCGAGGGCGGCGATGGTGAGGATGGCTCGGCGTTCCACGCGATCAGGTCCAGTGCGCGAGTTCGGTGTCGCTCTTGCCCTGGGCGGCCAGCAGCAGATCGCATACTTCGCGTGCCGCACCGGAGCCGCCCGAGTGACCGGTGTGCCAGTGCGCACGGGCCGCTACCCAGGGATGGGCATTGGCCGGCGCGATGGCGAGGCCCACACGCAGCATGACTCGCAAGTCGGGCAGATCGTCGCCGGTATACGCCACGTCGGCCAGTTCGAGTTTCAGCGCGCTGCGCAATTGCTCGAAGCAGGCCAGCTTGTCGGATTGACCCTGATAGACATGCGCCACGCCCAGTTCGGCCATGCGCTCGGTCACCAATGGCGACAGGCGCGCGGTGATGATGGCGACTTCGATGCCGTTCGCCAGCAGGCGCTTCAAGCCGAGGCCATCGTGCACGTGAAACGCCTTGAGCTCGTGTCCGTCCGCGGCATACCAAAGCTTGCCGTCGGTGAGCACGCCGTCGACGTCGAACACGGCAAGTTTTATGCGGGAAGCGCGGGCGAGGAGGTCGGCAGTGAAGTCTTGTTGGAGCATAGGGGAGAGGGGCTAGGGGCTAGTCGCTGGGGCGCGAAGGGCGAATGGTGGTAGTGACTGAAGGAACGCCAGAGCGAGTTAGGCTCCGGGATGAGAAATTTCTTGGAGCCGATCGGACTTGCGCCCTAGCAACTAGTCTCTAGCCCCTGCTCTTACACAACTCGCGCGCGCATCAGATCGTGGATGTTGAGGGCCCCAACGACGCGATTGTCCGTATCGACCACCAACAGCGCATGAATCTTGTGATCTTCCATCAGGCGCGCGGCGTCCACGGCCAGCTTGTCGGCCACGATGGTCTTGGGATTGACCGTCATCATCGAAGCCAGTGGAGTGGCGCGCAGGTCGACTTCTGCGTCGTCCAGCGCGCGGCGCAGGTCGCCGTCGGTGAAAACGCCGAGTAGGCGGCCATCGTCATCCACCACGGCCGTCATGCCCAGACCCTTGCGCGTCATTTCGACCAGCGCCTGCGACAACGACGCGGCACGCGACACGCTGGGAATCTTTTCGCCCGTATGCATCACGTCGCCGATATGCAGCAACAAGCGTCGTCCCAGCGACCCCGCCGGATGTGAGCGCGCAAAGTCATCGGCGGTAAAACCGCGCGCTTCCAGCAGTGCGATCGCCAGCGCATCGCCCATGGCGAGCGCCGCGGTGGTGCTGGCAGTGGGCGCCAGGCCCAACGGGCAGGCTTCGGCCGGCACCGACACATCCAGGTGCACATCTGCCATGTTGGCCAGCGATGAGGAGTCATTGCCGCTCATGGCGATCAGCGGAATGCCCTGACGACGGATCAGGGGCATGATGGTGAGCAGCTCGTCCGTCTCGCCGGAGTTGGACAGCGCCAGCACGACATCCTTGTGCGTGATCATGCCCAGGTCGCCATGACTGGCTTCGCCCGGATGCACGAAGAACGCGGGGGTGCCAGTGGAAGCCAGCGTCGCGGCGATCTTGCGCCCGATGTGCCCGGACTTGCCCATACCGGACACCACCACTCGCCCCGGGCAGTCCAGCATCAGCTGGCAGGCGCGCAGAAAGGCATCGTCGATGCGATCGCGCAATACGCCGATGGCGCGCGCCTCGGTGTCGATCACCTGCAGTGCGCTGGCTTTCAAGCGCGTGAAGTCGAGCAAGGGATGCGTCGGCATGGCGTTCGGGGTTTGAGTCTTGGCGTGCATGGCCGTGTGCAGCAGGGAAATCGGTTTCATGGTCTCGCCGTGATGGGGCGGCGGTTTTCCGCTAACATTCGCGCCCCCTATTGTAGCGGGTAGATAAGGGGTCAGAGTCATTTTCCTTTGGCGAGGGCGCCATAAGCCATTGACCGGCAGGGAAAATGAGTCTGACCCCTTTTTCGTCCCGCCCGCATCCAGCCACTTTTCGCGCCCGCCATGGACAGCCAGACCATCCAGCATCTGATCGAAACCGGCCTTCCCGACGCCAACGTCGAGGTAAGTGGCGCCGATGGCGTGCATTTCGAGGCGCGAGTGATCAGCGCCGCCTTCGCCGGCAAGCCGCCGCTGGCGCGTCACCGCATGGTGTACGCGACGCTGGGCGAGCTGATGGGCGGGGCGATTCACGCCCTGGCATTGAAAACCCTGACGCCGGACGAAGCGGCGAAGCAGAACTAGACGAGTCGACAGATGGCAAAGATCGTAATTTCCGGCGGCGTGCCGCTCAACGGTGATGTGTGGATCTCCGGCGCCAAGAACGCGGTGCTGCCGATCCTCGCAGCCACGCTGCTGGCCGACGAGCCGGTCAGCATCGGCAATGTGCCGCACCTGCACGACGTCACCACCACCATGGAGCTGCTCGGCCAGATGGGCGTGGAGCTGGTGGTGGACGACCGCATGAAGATCCACGTCGATCCACGCCAGGCGCGCAACTATGTGGCGCCCTACGACCTGGTCAAGACCATGCGCGCGTCGATCCTGGTGCTGGGACCGCTGGTCGCGCGTTTCGGCGAAGCGCTGGTGTCCTTGCCCGGCGGTTGCGCCATCGGCTCGCGTCCGGTCGACCTGCACATCAAGGGCCTGCAGGCGCTGGGTGCGGAAGTCAGCGTCGAAAACGGCTACATCAAGGCCAAGGCGAGCCGCTTGAAAGGCGCGCACATCAATCTCGACGTGGTCACCGTCACCGGCACCGAAAACATCATGATGGCCGCGGCCCTTGCTTCTGGCACGACGGTGATCGAAAACGCCGCGCAGGAACCGGAAGTGGTCGATCTGGCCAACTGCCTCAATGCGATGGGCGCGAAGATCCAAGGCGCCGGCACTGCAACGCTGGTGATCGAAGGCGTGGAGCGCTTGCACGGCGCGCACTACGACGTGTTGCCCGACCGCATCGAAACCGGCACGTTCCTCGTCGCCGGCGCCATCACTGGCGGCAAGGTGATGGCCAAGCACGCACGTGCCCACACCATGGACGCAGTGCTGTCCAAGCTCGAGGATGCCGGCGCGCACATCAACACCGGTGCCGACTTCATCGAGCTGGATATGCGCGGCAATCGCCCGCGCGCGGTGAACATCACCACCGCGCCGTACCCCGCGTTCCCGACCGACATGCAGGCGCAGTTCACCGCGCTCAACTGCGTCGCCGAGGGCGTGGGCGTGATCACCGAGACGGTGTTCGAAAACCGCTTCATGCATGCGCACGAGCTGCAGCGCCTGGGCGCCGATATTCGCCTGGAAGGCAACACCGCCATCATCAAGGGCGTGCCACGCATGACCGGCGCGCCGATCATGGCCACCGACCTGCGCGCTTCGGCGTGTCTGGTGCTCGCCGGTCTCGTCGCCGAGGGCGACACGCTGGTCGATCGCGTGTATCACATCGATCGCGGCTACGAGAACATCGAGGAGAAGCTCGGTGGCCTGGGTGCGCAGATTCGCCGCCTGCCGTCTTGATCGCGCTGATCACTGCAGCTTGATAGGTTCGAACACGGGCACTCCATGTGCCCGTTTCGCTTCCTGAGCGATCGCTGCGGTTAGTGAACCGCCGCTGGGCCGTGTGCCGCCAGCCAGTGCTGTACATCCTCGAGTCGGAAACTGCCGGCAGCATGTTCCTTGGCCTCCTCGAGCGACTGGCGCGCCAGCGTCAGTGCTTCTTCTTTCCGTCCCAGGTCCCAGATGGCTTGAGCGAGCAGGAAACGCGACCAGCCGCGCTCGGCCGGTGCTTCGCCCATGTGCTCGTATGCTGCTAGCGCGGCACTCGCGTTCTTTTCGGCCTCTGCGGCGCGACCCGCAGCAAGCTGGAACTGCGCGAGCTCGGCGCGCGCCAGCACCGTGTCGTGATGCTCCGCGCCCAGCACGTTTTTATACGCAGCCAGTGCCGCCTCGCCGTCTCTCAATGCGGCAGTGTGCTGCGCCATCGCCGATTCGGTCTGTGCAAGGTTCATAAGTGACTGCGCCACATCGGCATGTTTTTCACCCAGGGCCCTGCGCCGCAGCGTCAGCGTTTGTTGATGCAGAGTCAGGGCTTCGTCGAAGTGCCGTGTCTCCATCAACAGATTGGCGAGATTGTTCTGCACCACGAGCGTGGAACGGTGCTCGGCGCCCAGCTGTTTGCGCAGCGTGGTGAGCGCGCTTCGATACAGGCTTTCGGCTTCCGCCAGCTCGCCGCCATCTTTCAGGGACACGCCGAGGTTGAATTCGGCATAGGCGGTGCGCGTATGGTCTTCGCCGAACACCTTGCGCGTGCCATCGAGCAGCTCGCGTCGCATGCGCAGCGCGCCTTGCCTGTCGCCGGTGATGGCTGCCAACGTTGCGCGCGTGCTCTGCGTGTTGAGGTGCGCCGGATCGTCCGGCGGCCACAAGGCGTGCTTGAGTTCGGCGGTGCTGAGGCAGGAGTCGCGCGCAGCGTCGATCTTGCGCGCATCGACCAGCGTGGCGCATTGCGACTGACCAAGATTGGCCAGTCGCTCCAGGAACGGACGCTGCGCCTCGTTCGAAGCGAGGGCTTTTGCCGCCGTCATGTCGGGCACCTGCAGCGTGGCGAGCAACAGCGATTGCGCCTGGTTGTTGCGTTCGGTGGCCTTGGCCGACTCCAGTTGCGTCTGGAACACCATGCCCTGCTGGATTACCGCTTCTGCTTGCCGCAGGCGATTGCCGCTTGCCGCCGCTTCGCGTTCGACCTGAAGCAGTTCCGGCAGCGCTTCCTTGCCGCGGCCGTTGTGCGTCAACGCGACGGCATGCGCATAGAGCAGTGCACTACGCTCCTCCGCGCCGACGCCGGGCGTGGCATCGGCCGCTTTCATTGCCTGTTCGGCGAGTTCCAGGCTGTGCGTCGGATTGCCCAGTTCGCCATGGATCAATGAAAGCTGGCCGAGCAGGTGCGCCTTCGTGTCGGCGTGGTCGCGCAAGCGTCGATCGAGGTCCGCCTCGCCACGGTCCAGTGCTTCGCGCACGCTGACTTGCAGGCCCTTCGCCTTGCTGGGGTCAGCATTACGCAGCAGATCCACCAGGAAGGCCGTGACCTGCTCGGCCTTGTCGCGTTCCTGCGCCGCAAGGTCGCGCTGCGTGCGTGTGGCATCGAGCTGGCGTAGCAGCAGCAGCGACGCAGCGGCCAATACCGCCACCACGGTCAAGGTGCTCGCCACGAGATAGCGATGACGCGACACATACTTCGCCAGTGCATAGCGTGTGCTGCCCGCGCGGGCAGCGACCGGGCGGCCGTCGAGGAAGGCCTGCAGGTCATCGGCCAATTCGCCGGCGCCACCGTAGCGGTCGCGTGGCGGCTTGCGCAGGCACTTCAGCAGGATGGCATCGATATCGCCGCGCAGGCGCGCGCCCGATGTCGCCACCGTGGTGGTTTCGCCGCTGCTCAATGCCAGGCTCGGGCGCACCGGATCGGTGTCGCAGATCGCCCGCAACTGCTCGGGTGCGGCAGCCGACACGGCGCCATAGGGCGAACGTCCGGTCAGCAGTTCGTACAGGATCACGCCAAGCGCATACACATCGGTAGCGGTCGTGACTGCTTCACCTCGCACCTGCTCGGGGGCCGCGTAGCGCGGCGTGAGCAGTTGCATGCCGGTTCCTGTGGCGAACTGCGTGTCGCCGGTGGTGTCGTCGAGCAGCTTGGCGATGCCGAAGTCCAGCAATTTGGGCTCGCCGTAGGCATCGACCAGAATATTGGCCGGCTTGAGGTCGCGGTGTACGACCAGGCGCTGATGCGCGGCCTGCACCGCGCGGCAGATGGCGATGAACAGCGACAGCAGCTCCGTCAGCGCCGGGCGTTTGCGTTCCACCCATTGGTCGAGGCGCTCGCCTTCGACGTATTCCATCGCCAGATAGGGCGTGCCGTCGGCGAGTGCGCCGCCATCGAGCAGGCGCGCAATGTGCGGGTGATCCAGGCTGGCCAGGATGCGGCGCTCGGCGCGGAAGCGCGCATGCCGCTCGGGGTCGCGCAAAGCTTCGCGCGCTAGCAGTTTGAGCGCGACGCGCTGACGAAAGTCGCCGGTATCGCGCTCGGCCAGCCACACCACCCCCATGCCGCCGTGGCCGAGTTCGCGCAACGCGCGATACGCCGGCGGCAATGGCGGCACAGCATGTTGGTCCAAGCGATCCAGTGTGGCGCCCCAGGTACGGTCGTCGGCGAGGAGCGCTTCGACTTCCGCGCGCAGTTCGGTATCGCTGCCGCATTGTTCAGCCACGAATGCCGCACAATCGGCGGGGTCGCGTTCGTGCGCGGCAAGGAATATCTCCTTGGCGCGCCGGTAGCGCTGAACCTCCACGTTCATGCCGACAGTTCCTTCTTCAGCCAGGCCTTGGCATGCTGCCAGTCGCGGTATGTCGACGATGCATGCTGGCCGAGGGCGCTGGCTGTCTCTTCGATGGACAAGCCGGCGAAGTAGCGCAGTTCGACGACGCGTGCCGCCTGTGGGTCCAGGGCATCGAGCTTGGTCAGCGCGGTATCGAGCGCGATCAATTCCGCGCCGTCATCGATGGCGATGCCGGTGGCCGCTTCCAGAGCTTCCAGCGTCTGGCCGCCGCCGCGCTTGTCGGACAGGTGGCGGCGCGCGTGATCGACCAGTACCTGGCGCATCGCGCGCGCAGCGGCACCGAAGAAGTGCGCGCGGTTTTCAAATCCGGCATCGTTGCCGAGCAACTTGATGGCGGCTTCATTCACCAGCGCCGTCGGCTGCAAGGTGCGGGCCTGTCCTCCTGACAGCAGCCCGGAAGCCATCTGGCGCAGCTCGCTGTACACGCGCGCGAACACGCGTTCGGCCGCTGCCTGATCGCCGCTTTGCCAGGCAGCCAGCCAGCCGGTGAGATCGATGTTGTTGCTGGACTGCGTCACCCCTCTCTCCCTGCCGCAGGCAGCTCGATTCTGCGCCACTGGTTCGGGCAGTGAAAGCGCGAACGTGGCAGACGCGGCCTTTGTACGCCGAGTCGGCGAGGGGGGGCTCAGCTTATTGGGCGCGCCGTAGTTCCAGCACGATCAGCGAGCCATCGCCTTGTGCCTGCTCCAGGCGTACCGGCACCGGTGTCTGATCGACGGCGTACCAGGAGCGGATCTTTCCCGGTGCGTCGGTACGTTCGACCTTGAGCGTGCGGTAATGGCCGGCGGGAACCGTGAGTTCCTCTTCGCCTGCCACGCGATATTGTTGCTGCTCGACGTGATCCTTCACGGCCACGGCAAGTTGCACCTCGTGTTGTCCCGAGGCGAGGGCGTCGCCGATGGCAAGACTGACGTTGTGGCGATCCATCGTGCCCGGCGCGATGGCGAAGCTGTAGGACTTGTCGCCGTCGCGCACTTGCGCCTGGCCCGCGCGCCAGTCGAAGTCGGCATGACGCTGCTTGTGCTTGAGCGTGGCGTCCTGGCGATAGTCGTAGCTGAGCGACTCGGGCTTGCCTGAGTTCCAGCGGAAGCGGGATTCCTCGCGCACGTCCAGGCCCAACATGCGTGCCATTCCGGCGGTGCCGCGCGTTTCGGTGGCCAGGGTCCATTCTCCGTCGCCGGCTGCGACGAGTTGCACGGTCGATTCGCCGATCACTTTGCCGTCGCGGCTCACGGCGTAGGTGACCGAGAAGGGCCTGGGCTCGGCGTACGCGGAGGCGATGGAGGCGGTAGCGAGCAACGCAGCAGCGGCAAGACGCATGGGCGATCTCCGGAGGAACGCGGCGCAGTCTGCCTGCGGCAGGCTGAATGGAATGCAAGGACGTACTGCACGAGGCGACGCGTCTGGCCTTGCTGCCCTTTATTCCCGGACAGTCTGGTTCCGCTCGCGCAGCTCGCCATCGGAAGCGAGTTGCAACGGCGCAGTCAACGGCATCCCGTCGAGCTGGACGCCTCCGGCGTGCAAACGTACGCGACCTTGGGCAAGCGCACGCACGCTGGCGACGAGCAGTTTGTGCTCGCGCGGAAGCAGGCGTTCAGCCAGCGCTTCGGGCGTGTCATCGGTGCGCACAGCGATCTCCGCCTGAGCGATTACCGGGCCGCCGTCGAGTTCGGCGGTAACGAAGTGCACGCTGGCTCCATGCAGTCTGTCACCGGCTTCCAGCGCCCGCTGGTGGGTGCGCAGCCCAGGATATCGGGGCAGAAGCGAGGGGTGCACGTTGATCATGCGACCGATCCAGGGCGCAATCGATGCAGGATCGAGGATGCGCATGAACCCGGCGAGCACGATGAGGTGGGGGTGTGCTTCGGCGACGCGTGCGAACAGCGCGCTGTCGTAGCTCGCGCGGTCGGAATAGGCGCCGGGATCGAGCGTGAGCGTATCGATGCCGGCTTCCTCTGCCCGCAGCAGACCTGCGGCCGCGCGGCGATTGCTCGCCACGAGCACGATCTCGCCGCCGAGGCGTCCTTCGCGCTGGGCGGCAATCAGGGCCTGCAAGTTGGAGCCGCGGCCGGAGATCAGCACGGCGATGCGGAAAGGTTCAAGATTCACGCGGTGATTCCGAAACGGCAGCGGCCGCGATTCTAGCAGTGCAGGGAAAGCGCGCCGCGTATCGGGGTGGCTCTGGCATGCTGCTGGTCCAGGGCGCGCGGTTCTGGTTGTAATAGTTTTTCCGCTAGCATCCGGACAGTTTCCGCCGATCCAGCCTTATGCAAACTCTTACTGTCGTCGTCCCCGCCTACAACGAATCCGACGGCCTGCGCGAATTCCAGCGCCGACTTGCGTCGGTGTTGGATGGGCTCGACCTGCAATGCAGTGTGTTGTACGTCGATGACGGCAGCCGTGACGACACCTTCGCGGTGATGGAGTCGTTGCGCGCTGCCGACGCACGCGTGGCGACGTTGAAGCTCAGCCGCAACTTCGGCAAGGAGCTGGCGATGACGGCCGGCATCGACCACTGCGATGCCGATGCGGTGGTGATGATCGATGCCGACCTGCAGGACCCACCCGAACTGATCGCCCAGTTCGTGCGGCTGTGGCGCGAGGGCTATGACGTGATCTACGGCACGCGTGCCTCGCGTGCCGGGGAAACGGCGCTGAAGAAGTTCACCTCGTCGGCGTTCTATCGGGTGATGGAGCGACTCAGCGACAAGCCGATCCCGCGCGACACCGGCGATTTCCGCCTGATGAGCCGGCGTGTGGTCGACGCACTCAAACAGCTGCGTGAGCGTCAGCGATTCATGAAGGGTCTGTTCACCTGGGTGGGCTACCGTCAGACCAGTCTGGTGTACGAGCGCGATGGCCGTTTCGCCGGCGAGACCAAGTGGAACTACTGGAAGCTGTGGAACTTCGCGCTCGAAGGCATCACCTCGTTTTCGTCGGCACCGCTCAAGCTCGCCACCTACATCGGTTTTTTCTCCGCCACCTTCGCCTTCCTGTTCGGCGTATGGGTATTCGCCAAGGCGTTGATGTTCGGCGATCCGGTAAAGGGTTACCCCTCACTGATGGTGGTGGTGCTGTTCCTGGGCGGATTGCAGCTGATGGCGCTGGGCGTGATTGGCGAGTACCTCGGTCGCACCTATGTGGAAGCAAAGCAACGGCCCTTGTACCTGATCGATCGCTTCGAGCCGAAGCGCGAACCAGGCAGTTGACGCAGCTGCGCTAGACTCGGGGCTGAACTTCTGTGGAGGCCGCATGCGGCTGAACCCCCGGTTCCGGCAAGCGGCAGCGACCGTCGTGCTGGGTATGATGCTTGGCGCTTGTGCGCACAACGTTCCCGCCTGGCGCGAAAGTGCCGCCGAGCGCGAACGCGAGCGCGAGGCGCCCGCAGACGACAACGAGCTGTCCCTGCGTTACGTTTATCCAGGGCAGCGCATTGAGCCGGCATGGATTGCCGCCGCGGTGCAGGAGGATCGTGCGCTGGCGCGCGCACTTCCGCGCGGCGCTGAGGAAATCAATCGCCAGCGCACGTTCGGCACGAGTCCAGGACTGTCACTCGACCCGCTGGCCTTCACCCCGTTGGGGCCGCGGCCGCAGGGCGATCCGATTCACTATCCGCAATACCTGTCCGCCGGGCGCGTCAACACCATCGTCGTCGATCCAGTGGCCCCGAACGTGGCCTATCTGGGCGGGGACGGCAGCGGTGTGTGGAAGACCACCAACTGTTGCGTGCCGTACGACCCGGATGCCGGTGCAGGCGCCCCAGCGCCGACGACCTGGCAACCGATGACCGATCAGTCGCCGGTGCTTTCCAGCGCCATCGGCGACATCGTCATCGATCCGAACGATCACAACACGATCTATGCCGGCACCGGTGACCTGCGTTTTTCCAACTGGAGCTTCGGCAGCGCGGGGTTGCTGAAAAGCGCGGATGCGGGCGCAACCTGGTCCGTGCTGGGAGCGGATGTGTTCGGGCCGTTGTATGTGCCGTCCAGCGGCGGTTATCCGCAGTACCAGGCGATCAGCAAGGTGGTTGTCGATCCGGCCGATTCCAATCGACTGGCGGTGGGTACCAAGACCGGTGTGTACTTGTCTTACGACGCGGGCGGCAGCTGGACCGGGCCGTGCTACTCGAATGCTTTCAGCAGTGGCGCCGGCGCGCAGCGGCAAGACATCACCGCGCTGATAGCCACGCCCCGCAGCAATCAGCCCACACGTCTGCTGGCCGCGATCGGCGCGCGCGGATCGCCGACACCGACGCAACCGGATCTGGGCAACACCGGCGCCAACGGCGTGTATAGCGCGGATTGGCCGGGTAGCGGCTGCCCGGCATGGACGTTGCGCAATGCCGGCTGGCCAGACGGCACTGGCGATGGTACGACGCGCGCCTGCAACGAGAGCGCCGCCGATCGTTGCGTCGGACGCATCGAGCTTGCGGTCGCGCCGACCAATCCACAGCGCGTGTACGCCTTGGTGGCCGACATGCGTCTCACCAGTCCGCCGCTGGGCGTGTGGCGCAGCAACGATGGTGCTGCGACCTGGACGCAGGCCTGCGCCGGCAATGCCTGTGCGCCCAGCGGTTGCGATGGTTTCGGTCAGCAGATGTGGTACGACGCCGGCCTCAGCGTCGACCCAGGCAACGCCGACCTTGTGTGGGCCAGCGCGCAGGACATCATGCGTTCCAGCAATGCGGGCGCCAGTTTCAGCAACCTCACCTGCGGCTATGCCGACTTCGAAGCCAGCGTTCACGTCGACCATCACGCGCGCGCCTTTCTCGCCCAGGATTCCGACAAATTGCTGATCGGCACCGATGGCGGCGTGTACTACAGCCGTAACGCGCTCGACGACAAACCCGATTTCGCGCCGCTCAACATTTCGCTCAACACGCTGGAACTGTACTCCGGCGACATCGGTCCGTCGTTCGCCACCAGCAGCGCACCGTGGATCAGCGCCGGTGCGCAGGACAATGGCTCGACCGGCAAGATCTTCGACGGCACACCGACCGGACCGGTGGACTGGGACGCGTATGCGCCCGGTGGCGATGGCACTTTCACGCAGATCGAGCCGATCCTCGGCAAGCGTTGGTATTTCTCCATCGCCTACGGCGGCATCCATGTCACGTACGGCAACGGCGGACTGGGCGGTGGCGTGGCGCCGATCGCGTCGCGTTGGGGCGGCGGCTCGCCCAACCAGGAACGCAAGAGCCTGCTGATGCCGTTCCAGTTGTACAAATTCGGCGAAGTCGACGCGCCCAACAGCGGCTGTACTTCCACACTGGGATGCAATCACCTGATCGCCGGCACGTATCGCCTGTGGGAGAGCGTAGTGGGCGGCATTCCCGGCACCGACTGGTACACGCGTACCGGCGATCTCACCAAGAACAATCTCATTCTGGATGGCCAGAACCGTTCGTTTATCAATGCGCTTTCGTACGCGCCTAGCGATCCCACGCGCGCCGTGGTCGGCACCAGCGACGGCAATGTGCAGGTGGTGCTGGGGCTGGGCGTCCAGTTCAACGGCGACTGTCCCGGCGCCGCGCAGGCCTGTGCCAGCGTGGTGGACGTGACCGACGCCAACGCCGTATTGCCATTGCGCCCGGTGCTGGACGTGAACTTCGACGCACGCGACAGGCTCACCGCCTACGCCGCGCTCGGCGGTTTCGAACAGAATTCTCCCGGGCAGCCGGGGCATGTATATCGATTGCGCTGCGTCGATGCGGCCTGCAGCGTCCACAGCTGGGAAAACAAGAGCGGCAATCTGCCCAACATTCCGGTCAACGCCATCCAGCCCAATCCGAAATATTCCGCGCAGGTGTTCGCCGGCACCGACTGGGGGCTGTACTACACCGACAACATCGACGCGACGAACCCGCAATGGCAACGCTTCTCGGGGCTGCCTGGTGTGATGGTGTGGGACATGGCGATCGATCGCGGTTACACCACCCTGGCGCTGTTCACGCGTTCGCGCGGGGCCTGGGTATGGCCGTTGCCGGATGCGCCGGACCTTATTTTCGTTGATGGATTCGAGACGACGGTCACGCCCTGACCGGTCCCCGGCGGGTGTGTCCGGTCATCTATGTCGCGGTAAGCCTTGCATCCAACCGCGGTTGGAAGAAGAATCCGTCGCCCGGTGGACTGGCGTGAAATCGGGGGCGCCAGTCTTTCCGGATCACTAAGGGGAACGACATGCGTCTTCGCTACAAGCAGGCGCTGGCTTTGGCCGGCGTTGTCATCGTGGTTGCGGGCTGCGCCCCGCTGCAGCACGCGCGCTGGAGCCAGGCGCAGGAAGAAGCCGAGGAGCGCGAAGGTCCGCCCGAAGGCGACTACTGGGCGCTGCGCGTCAGTTATCCCACCAATGAGTTCAAGCAATCCTGGCTGGTCGAGTCGGCCAGGCAGGACGCAGTCATCGCCAGTGCGGTGCCGCAAGGCGAAAAGACCTATGCGCGTTCTGCGCTGTCGCCTTTGGCGCTCAACCCTGCTGCCTTTACGCCGCTGGGTCCCTTGCCGCTGGACAATGGTTCGAGCGGCAATGGTTTCGGACACGTTTCCGGCCGCGCCAACGTCATCGCTGTGGATCCGGTGGACACCACGGTCGCGTATTTCGGCTCCGACGGCGGCGGCGTGTGGAAGACCACCACATGCTGTTCGTCCAGCACCACCTGGTCCATCAAGACCGACATCGCCTCCATTGCTGCCAGCTCGATCGACGACATCGTGATCGATCCGAATAACCACAATGTGGTTTACGCAGCAACCGGCGACCTCAACTACGGCTCGTTCTCGTTCGGCTCCGCCGGCGTGATCAAGAGCACCGATCAAGGTGAAACCTGGACGGTGCTGGGCGAAAACGTGTTCAACGCCTTCTACGGGCCTTCCGCCAACGGGTATCCGCAATACCAGTCCGTCGGCAAAGTCGTCGTCGATCCGAACCATTCCAATATCGTGGTGGCGGGCACCAAGACCGGACTGTTTCTCTCCTACGACGCGGGCAGCAACTGGACCGGGCCCTGCTACACCAACGCTTTCAGCAGCGGAGCGGGGGCGCAGCGTCAGGACACCACCGGCCTGCTCGCCGTGAACAACGCAGGCATCACCACTTTGTATGCCGCCATCGGCACACGTGGATCGCCCACTCCAGTGCAGCCGGATCTGGGCAAGAATGGTGCGAACGGTGTGTATCGCGCGACGATGCCCGCTAGCGGTTGTCCGGCGAGTTGGACGCTGCTCAATAGCGGCTGGCCCGCGAACACCGGCAACGGTACTGCAGGTGCAACGAGCGTTGGGCGCATCGAACTCGCCGTGGCACCGTCGGATCACCAGACGTTGTACGCGCTGGTGTCGGACACCACCACCACCAATGGCGTGCTCGGCGTCTGGAAAACCGTCAACGGCGGCAGCAGCTGGACCGCAGGCGCTACCGGCAGTGGCTTCGGTGGCTGCGACTCGGCCGGTACGCAGATGTGGTACGACTCGGGTCTCACCGTTGATCCCAACAATGCCAACACCGTCTTCGCCAGCGCGGTCGACGTATTTCGTTCCACCGACGGCGGTACGAGCTTCACCGACATCACCTGTGGCTATGCCGGTGGCGCGCCAGTCCCTGTGCACGTCGACCAGCATGCGCGCGCCTTCGTCGGCACCGATTCGAACAAGCTGCTGGTCGGCAACGACGGTGGCGTGTACTACACCTCCAATGCGGCCGTTGCATCGCCCACGTTGCCCACGTTCACGCAATTGAACGACAGCATCAACACCATCGAGACATACGCGGGCGATATCACTGCCAACTTCGCCACCTCCGCCAATCCAGGCGCTTCGTCGGGTCAGCAGGACAATGGCTGCTCCGCTGCGCAATGGACTGGTGGCGCCCCCGGCACCAAGCTGTGGACGGCGACCAATAGCGGCGACGGATTCTTCACGCGCATCGAGCCCGTGCTCGGTCAACGTTGGTACTACGAAAGCCAGAATGCGGGAATTCGCCGCAGCAGCACCGGTCCGTTCGGCACCAAGTCCGCCGCCGCACCGAGCTTCAGCGGTGATCGTAAGGGGTTCATCACGCCTTACGAGATCTACAAATACGGTGATACCGCCGTGGCCAACAGCGGTTGCGACACGCTCAGTGGCTGCACCCACCTGATCGCCGGCGGCGCGAAGGTATGGGAGACCATCAATGGCGCCACCGGCGGCACCGCGGGCTGGATCGTCAAGACCGGTGACCTCACCAAGAACTCGCTGGTGCTGGGCAGCGACAATCGTTCGCTGATCAGCCAGCTGGCCTATTCGGTCACCGATGTGACCAAGGCGATCGTCGGCACTACCGACGGCAACGTGCAATATGTGTTTGGGCTCGGCGGAGCCGCGGGCCTTGCCACGGTCGTGGACCTCACCGGCGCCAACGCCGTGCTACCCAATCGTCCGATTCAGGACGTGGCGACCGATCCTGTCGATCCGCTGATCGGTTACGCCGCCATCGGCGGTTTCGATCAGAACACGCCGACGACTCCGGGCCACTTGTATCGCGTGGTATGTACCGCCAATTGCGCCAGCTTCACTTGGACCAACAAGAGCGGCAATTTGCCGAACATTCCCGTCAACTCGGTGATCGCCAATCCACTACTGCCCAATCAGGTGTTCGCAGGCACCGACTGGGGTCTGTACTTCACCAATGACGTCACTGCGACGACGCCGGTATGGCATCGCTTCGACGGCCTGCCGCGCGCAATGATCTGGGATATGAGCATCGACCGCGGATTCACCACGCTGGCGGTCTACACGCGTTCCCGGGGTGTGTGGGTGTGGCCGCTGCCGGCGGCGCCGGTCAGTCAGCCGCTGGCCGACATCGGCGTCGTGGTGAGCGGACCCGCAAGTGTCGTGCCCGGCAAACGCCTGACCTACACGGTCACCGTGAGCAACAACGGTCCCGATGCGGCCAGCCTGCTGAATGTGAGCTCCCCGCTGCCATCAGGCCTCACCTGGGCCGGCAACAGTGGCGATTGCACGACAGCTTTCCCGTGCAGCTTCGCCACGCTGGCGTCGGGCGCCTCGCGCGTCATCACGGTGAATGCATGCGTGCCGGCCAATTACGCCACCAATCCGGTGCCACTCGCGGCCAATGCTGGCAGCGTGACGACCGACACCGCCCCCAACAACAACGCCAACGCGCTCAGTCTGCCGCTCGATCTGGATGTGCTGTTCATCGACGGATTCGAAACCTGTCCATGACCCATGCTTGAATGGCCACAGCCGGCCTTGCGCCGGCTGTGGCTCGCGGGACTGCCATCGCCCGCTCGGCGCAGTACACTGGTGCCGTCAACGCAATCGCGGAGGGCGTATGCGTCAGGTCAGGCATCTGCTCGAAGGCAAGGGCCGCCAGGTCCATGCGATCGGCCCGGATGATCCGGTGCTCGAAGCCATCCAGTTGATGGCCGACAAGGTCATCGGCGCGCTGCTGGTGATGCGTGGCGATGAGCTCGTGGGCATCGTTTCTGAGCGCGATTACGCACGCAAAGTAATCCTGCACGGCCGCTCGTCTGCCGAAACGCCGGTGTGGCAGATCATGACTTCACCCGTGCTGACCGTCGGCCCCGCCCAGTCCGTGGAAGATTGCATGCGTCTGTGTACCGACCGTCGCGTGCGCCACTTGCCGGTGGTCGAAAACGGCCGTGTGGTGGGCGTCGTCTCGATCGGGGATCTGGTCAAGGCAGTGATCGACGAACAGGCCGAGGAGCTGGCGCAGCTGCAGCGCTATATCGCGGGCTGACTCGCCCGCCGCGTCTGACCGCTTGCGGCCCTGCGCCGCGTTATCGCAGCATTCGCCGACCAAGGACGAATGCTTGCCGTGAGCGACCCCAGCCCCCCACATCAGCGCATCGAACGCCTGTTGGCCGATTTTGGAGCCAAGGTGCGGGCATTGGTGGCTGCCCATGGCCTGGCGCGCCATGGCATCGACGCGGACGATGTGGAGCAGGAGGTGCGCATCCGCCTGTGGCGCGCGGTGGAGCGTGACCGGTCCGCGGCCTTTCATGCGTCTTATATCCAGCAAGTGGTCGCCAGCACCGTGATCGACGCCCTGCGTCGGGCCAAGGTGAGGGCGGCCGAGCCGCTACCTGAGGAGTCCGAGGAAGGAGGAAATTTCCTTCCGGATGAATCGGTTGGGCCGGAGCAGCAGGCCAGCGCCGGGCAACACATGGATGCCCTCAACGCTTGCCTGGCCGAGCTTCCGGAACGACGTCGGCTGCCGATTGCCATGCACCTGCAAGGGTTCGCCCAGAAGGAAATTGCGGACGCGATCGGTACCTCGGAGGAAGCGGCACGCAAACTGATCTCTCGCGGTCTGGCGGAATTGAAAGACCTGCTGCGCGAACGTGGATGTGGAGAGTACGAATGAATCAGCTCACCGACCTGCTCAAAACTTCAACCGAAGCCAACGCTGCCGTAGCCGCGTTCCTGCGCGATATGCAGCCGGTTTCCGCGCAGCTTGCGCGCGAGCTCGCTGGCGCGCATGACTCGCTTTCTCACACGCGCGGCAATGCTCCGGTGCGTCACGCGCACGGCGCGCGCCGGCGCGAAGCCGGTTGGCAATGGGGCGCCGTCGCGGCCTGCCTGATCGCCGGCGTGGCGCTGTGGGCGGCGCGCGGCACCGTGTCGCCGCTGTCCAGCGAATCGGCGCTGGCGCAATCCGCGCTGCGTGAGGACCGCATCTTCACCTGGTCATCGCCGCAGGTGGCCGCCGAGGCGCCTAAGTCGGGCGATACGATCTTTCGCGCCAACGACGCGTCCGACCAGATCTTCGACGGCAGGTTCGGCAAGCGCGGCGGTTGAGCGTCGGTCGAACAAGCAATGCAAAAAAGCCCGGCGTGAGCCGGGCTTTTTTTTCGGGTCGTGCGCGCCAAACCTTAGGCTTGCTCGGGCGCAGCTGCTGACCTTTCGCGACGCAGGAAGAGCAGATTTCGTGCGTAGACAAGCGGCAGAAAGGCGCAGCCCAGGATCACCGGCAGCTTGTCGATGTGCAGGGCATACAGCAGCGAAATCACGCTGCCCCAGAAACTGAGATACCAGAACACCGGTGGCACCACGAGACGCTTGCTGCGCTCCGAATGCAGCCATTGGATGAGAAAGCGCGATCCGAACAGCCCATTGCCGATCAGGCCGACGGCCGTCCAATAGGTCGAATCGACATAGAGCCAGGGCAGGTTCGCGCCCAGCAGTGGCTCAAGGAAGCCGGTCGGGTCGCTCATCTCAAACCTCCACCGCACTCGCATGCTCACGCGTGGCGGCAAAGCGCACATCCGGCCAGCGTTCCACGGTCAGCGACAGATTTACCCGCGTCGGCGCGAGGTAGACCAGTTCACCCGCGGCGTCGAGCGCAAGGTTCATCGCACCCTTCTCGCGGAATTCCTCCAGCTTTTTCGCATCGTCACAATGCACCCAGCGGGCGGTCGCGACACTGACTTGCTCGAACACGCAGTCCACGCCGTACTCGTCCTTGAGGCGATAGGCGACCACGTCGAACTGCAGTACACCGACCGCGCCGAGGATCAGGTCATTGGACATGAGCGGACGGAAGAACTGCGTGGCGCCTTCTTCGGACAGCTGTGCCAGGCCCTTGGTCAGCTGCTTCATCTTCAACGGATCTTTCAGGCGTGCGCGGCGGAACAGCTCCGGTGCGAAGTTGGGGATTCCGGTGAAGGACAGCGCTTCGCCCTCGCTGAACGTGTCGCCGATGGAGATGGTGCCGTGATTGTGGATGCCGATCACATCGCCGGGCCAGGCTTCGGCCACGATTTCGCGTTCTGATGCCATGAAGGTGAGGGCGTTGGCCAGTTTCATCTCCTTGCCGCTGCGCACGTGGAAGCTCTTCATGCCGCCTTCGAATCGACCCGAGCAGATGCGCATGAAGGCGACGCGATCGCGGTGCATCGGATCCATGTTCGCCTGGATCTTGAAGACGAAGCCGGTCATGCGATCTTCCACCGGTTGCACTTCACGCGACGTCGTGGCGCGCTCCTTCGGCGACGGGGCGTGCTCGACGAAGAAGTCCAGCAGCAGCTGTACGCCGAAGTTGTTCACGGCCGAGCCGAAGAACACGGGCGTCTGCCTGCCGGCAAGATAGGCGGCGACGTCGAACGGATGCGAGGCGCCTTCGACCAGTTCCAGCTCCTCGCGCAGTTCACGCAGCATGTCGCTGCCGATCTTGGCTTCGAGGCCCGGATCGTCGAGCGAGGCGAAGATGGTGGAGTCCTGGCGCGTGAAATTGCGGCCCTGTTCGAAGATGTGCACTTCGCCGCTGAGCAAGTGATACACGCCCTTGAGGCGCGAACCCATGCCGATCGGCCAGGTGATCGGCGCGCACTGGATCTTCAGCACCGATTCCACTTCATCGAGCAACTCGATCGGCGAGCGCCCCTCGCGATCGAGCTTGTTGATGAAGGTCATGATTGGTGTGTCGCGCAGGCGGCACACATCCATCAACTTGATGGTGCGTTCTTCCACGCCCTTGGCGCAGTCGATCACCATGAGCGCGGAGTCCACCGCAGTGAGCACGCGATAAGTGTCTTCGCCGAAGTCGGCGTGGCCAGGGGTGTCGAGCAGGTTGACGATGCGTCCCTCGTACGGGAACTGCATCACCGAGGACGTGACCGAAATGCCGCGCTCCTTTTCCAGCGCCATCCAGTCCGAGGTGGCGTGCCGCGCGGCCTTGCGCCCCTTGACCGAGCCTGCCATCTGGATCGCGCCGCCGAACAGCAGCAGCTTTTCGGTCAGCGTCGTCTTGCCCGCGTCGGGGTGGGAAATGATGGCGAAGGTGCGGCGGCGGCGGGTTTCGGTGACTTGCTGGGACATGGGGCTGGCGCGCGACAGCGCGCAAATGCGGCGAAGGACCGCGGATTATAGCCGCTGAGTCGCCGCCTACTGCTGTACCGAGGCGCCAGCGCGCGTTTCCGGGATCGTGATCGGCCCGCTAGGCCCGCTCAGGCGGAAAGGAATCGACACGAGCTTCATGCCCTGGTTCAGCTGCACGCAGAAGTGCAGGTGCGGGCCGGTGGAAAAACCGGTGTTGCCCGATTCGCCCAGCTTGGTGCCGACATACACGTGTTTGCCGGTCTGCACCACCACGCTTTCCGGCTTCAGGTGCGCGTACACCGCCATGGTGCCGTCACTGTGCAGTACGCGCACCACGTTGGCACGGGTGGCGAATTTCTCCTTGTTCAGGCCTGCGCCGTAGAAATCGTTTTCCACCTGCATCACCGTGCCTTCGCGCGCAGCGAGTACCGGGGTTCCTTCGTCCACAGCCAGGTCGATGGCATAGCGCGACTGCTCGTCGGTGTGGCTGAAGCTGCCGCCGAAGCCCTGGTCCAGGCGATACGCCCCGCCCAGCGGCAGGCGGTATTCCAGGTCCTGCGCGCGCGCCGTGGGATCGCCGGGTACTGCCTCGAAGTGCAGCTTGAACCCGCCCGCTGCACGCTCGTCGGCGCGCCGGATGCGCGACAGCACGCGGTCTTCGTTGGCACCCAGCACGATGGTCTGCGGCAGCGGCGGATCGGACACGACATTGGATGCCTCGGCCATGCCCACGCTGACCTGTACGGGCCCCGCGATCTGGTTGAACACATGCGCCTCGCGGACCTGTTCGCTGCCGTCCATGCGCAGATCGGCGATGTTGCGGTTCTCCACGGTGGTTACCACCGCTTCGGTCACGTCGGCCTGTCCCTGCGGCTTGACGTCGGTGTAATGCACCACGCCATTGGCACCGGTGTACTTGTAGATCTTCTTGGCCACGGCGGGCAGGGCCGCGAGCAGGGCCAAGCCGGGCAATAGGAGCGGGAGCAGGCGCATCGGCACAGGTTAGTCCGATCTGCTGCTGGCGCCAAATCTGCGCCCGCCGGCGAGCCTCCGGCCGGCGCCGCCTCCCTCTGGGTGCATATGATTTGGCATGATAAAGACGTTTAGACGGCTATACGTCTATTGACCATCCGGTGACGCGACGCTACAGTGCGCTCCACGATCCATCCAGACCGGCTGAGGGACAGGCCCTTCGACGCCGGGGCAACCAGCGAACGCGCATTGCCACGCTTTCGTCACGGTGCCAACTCCTGCGGGGACGTCGCATACCAGGGCGACGGTCCGCCGAGAGATGGGATGCACGCACACCGGCGCGAGCCGGTGTGCGTGCGTACCGCTTCGGTTCTCCGCAGGCCCAAGGGCCCGGAGAACCATATGAGCCTCAGCGCCGCCACTTTCGTCTGCAACGACACAACGCTTTTCGCATCCCGCGCTCCGTCGGAGCCGGCGAGCGAGCAGTCGATCGTCGCTGAATCGGCAATCGTCGACGCCCGGGGCGAACAGACGGTGCGCCTGACGCCGAAATACGGCTCACATCAAGTCGAAGTCCGCCTGCGCTACCGCTGGCAGGGCGCCGTTGGCGCGCCTACCGTCGTCGTGCAGGGAGGCATCTCCGCCAGCCGCGATGTGGCCGGCGCCGGCGACGGCTGGTGGGCGGAGCTGGTCGGGGCCGGGCGCGCTGTCGACCTTACGCGCCTGCGCGTGCTCAGCATCGATTGGCTGAGCACGTCTGATCTTGAGGGGGCCGGCGCGGTGTCCAGCGAGGATCAGGCCGACGCCCTGGTGGCTTTGTGCACGACACTCGGTGTCGAGCAGATCGAAGCGTTCATCGGCGCCTCCTACGGTGCCATGACCGGCATTGCGTTGGCGGCGCGCCATCCGCAACGCGTGGCACGCGTGGTGGCGATCAGCGGCACGCATCGCGCCCATCCCCTGTCCACTGCGCTGCGCTCGATCCAGCGCGAAATCGTGCGCGGTGGCCTGCGCAACGGCGATGTCGCTGCGGCGCTGGGTCTGGCGCGCCAGCTGGCCATGACCACCTATCGCGGCGCCGAGGAATTCGCGCAGCGCTTCGACGCGGCGCCCGACTTCCGTGACGGCCGCTTCCATTTCCCAGTGGAAGACTACCTCGATGCGGCGGGACGAAAATTTGTCGGTCGTTTCGACGCGCAGCGCTATCTCGCGCTGTCGGAATCGATCGACCTGCATCGACTCGATCCGGCCGCGATACGAGCGCCTCTGACCGTGGTTGCGGTGAGCAGCGATCGCCTGGTGCCGGTGGACGACTCGCGCGCCCTGGCCGACGTCACCGGTGCGGACTATCACGAGATCGACTCGATCTACGGCCACGACGCTTTCCTGAAAGAGCCCGCGCAAATCGGCGCGATCCTGCGCGATGCGCTCTGTTGTTGAACCCAAGACGGAACTTCCGACCATGACTGACTTCGCCCCCAGCACCATTGCCGCCCGCGCCGGCATCGAATCCGATACACAGTTCGGCGCCGTGGTGCCGGCCATCCATCTGTCGACGAACTACACCTTCGCCGGCTTCGCGCAGAAGCGCCAGTACGACTATTCGCGCAGCGGCAATCCCACGCGCGATCTGTTAGGTAATGCACTGGCCGAGCTTGAGCAGGGTGCGGCTGGGGTAGTTACCTCAAGTGGTATGGCCGCTGTCGCGCTGGCACTGGAACTGGTGCCGGCCGGCGCGTTGGTGCTGGCGGCGCACGATTGCTACGGCGGCACCTGGCGCCTGTTCGAGGCGTGGCAGAAGAAGGGGCGCATCCGCGTGCGCTACGCCAACCTGACCGATCCGCTGGCATTGGCCGAAGCGCTGGCCGAGCAGCCGGCGCTGGTGTGGGTGGAGACGCCCTCCAACCCGCTGCTGCGCATCACCGATATCCGCCACGTGGCGCAGGCGGCGCACGCCGTCGGTGCACTCGTGCTGGTCGACAACACTTTCCTCTCGCCGGCGCTGCAGCAGCCGCTGACATTGGGCGCGGATCTGGTGTTGCACTCGACCACGAAGTACATCAACGGCCACAGCGACGTGGTGGGTGGTGCCGTGATTGCCAAGACACCGGAGCTTGCGCAACAACTGACCTGGTGGGCCAACTGCAACGGACTCACCGGCGCGCCGTTCGATGCGTTCCTGACTCTGCGTGGATTGCGCACGCTGGGCCCGCGCCTGCGCGCGCACCAGGAAAGCGCCGCCGAAGTGGTTGATCTGCTGTCGCGCCACGAGGCCGTAGCCAAGGTGTATTACCCCGGACTGGCCGAGCATCCGGGACACGCGCTGGCCGCGCGCCAGCAGGCCGGCTTTGGCGCGATGGTGTCGTTCGAACTGGATGCCGATGTAGCCGGCATCGAAGCCTTCGTGACCGGGCTCAAGTGTTTCTCGCTGGCGGAGTCGCTGGGCGGCGTGGAAAGTCTGATCGCGCATCCGGCCACCATGACCCACGCGGCGATGGCGCCCGAGGCGCGCCGCACCGCGGGTATCGCCGACAATCTGTTGCGCCTGTCGGTGGGCATTGAGGACGCGCGCGACCTCGTCGCCGATCTCGCCGCGGCACTGGATCGCGCCGCCGCGCTGAATCCGAAGCTGGTGCGGGCATGAGTGCGGTCATTACCTCGCCGAAGGAAGGTGCGCGTGCGCGCGAGTCGGCGCGCGGGCGTCATCCGTTGCCATCGCCCCTGCCCACGGAGTCCACGCAGATCGCCATCGCGCTGATCGGTACGGGTCTGGTCGGCAGCGCCGTGCTGCGCCGCCTGGCCGAGACCTCGCTACCGATCCGCGTGGTGGGTGTGGCCAATTCGCGCCGTAGCCTGATTGCCCAGGATGGGTTGGCTCCTACGGGACTGATCGATCGTCTCGGCCGCGACGGCGACGTCAGCAACGTCGAGGCGCTGACCGAGTCCCTGTTGCACGAGCAGGGCGTGACGCGTGTGCTGATCGACGCAACGCCATCTGAGGCCATTGCAGTGCGCCATGCCGACTGGCTTGCGCGCGGTGTCCACGTCGTCAGCGCCAACAAAATCGCGCAAGGCACCACACTGGCGCGCTGGCAAGCCTTGCGCGCCACCGCCCACGCAGGCGGCACGCGCTATGGCGATGCCGCTACCGTCGGTGCCGGGCTGCCGGCTTTGACCACGCTGCGGCGCCTGCGTCGCTGCGGTGATGCGGTGCGACGCATCGAAGGCGTGTTCTCCGGCTCACTGTCGTTTCTGTTCAATGAACTCGATGGCACGAGGCCATTCTCACGGCTGCTGGCGGAAGCTTTCGAACGCGGCTACACCGAGCCCGATCCACGAGCCGATCTGTCGGGCGCGGATGTCGCACGCAAGTTGCTGATCCTCGCGCGCGCAGCGGGCTTTGCACTGGAGCCGCAGGATATCGAGGTGGAAAGCCTGGTGCCGGCAGATCTCGCAGGGCTGTCCGCGGCAGAGTTTTCGCAGCGCCTGTCCGAACTCGATGCGCAGATCGAAGCGCGCCGCAGCGAGGCGCTGGCGCAGGGCAAGGTGTTGCGCCATCTCGCCACGTTCGAGGCCAATGGCCGTGCCAGCGTTGCCCTGCGCGCGGTGGAGCCGAGCCATCCCGCAGCGCAACTCGCCGGCGCCGACAACCTCTTCGCCTTCACCACCCAGCGCTACCACGCGCAGCCACTGGTGATTCGTGGGCCCGGCGCCGGCGCCGAAGTCACGGCGCAGGCCTTGCTCGCTGATGTGCTGGAGATCGCAGCGGCCTGACGCGATACTCGTGGACAGGAATGAAGTCCGACGAGGTTTCCGTGGAGTTCACGCTGCGCAACGCCACGCTGGCCGATCGCCCGGAGCTGGAAGCACTGATCGCGCGTTCCATTCGCGAGCTCGGTGCGCACGACTACAGCGCCGAGCAGATCGAGGCCGCGCTCGAAGGTGCGTTCGGTGTCGACACGCAACTGATTGCCGATGGCACCTACTTCGTGGCGGAGGCGCCGGGTCGCCTGGTCGGCTGCGGCGGCTGGAGCCATCGGCGCACGCTGTTCGGTGGCGATGCGCACGCGAAACGCGATGCGGGCGAACTTGATCCCCGCGTGGATGCGGCCAGGATCCGCGCATTTTTCGTCGATCCACAGGCGGCACGCGCCGGCATCGGCCGTGCGCTGCTGGCACGTTGCGAAGAGGCCGCGACGAGCCGCGGCTTTCGCGCATTCGAACTCATGGCGACTTTGCCGGGCGTGCGGCTGTACGCCGCATGCGGGTACGTTGCGCAGGCCGAAGTGCTGCATACACTTTCCGCCGACATGTCGATCCGCTTCGTGCAGATGAGAAAGGCGCTGTAGGTCGCGATTGTTCGGTGGCGGCTCCCGTTGGCGTTTAGGGAAATATTCCTTCGCACCAGGTCTGCAGCATGAAGTCCCTTCGCACGAGCGCCGTTTTTATCGTCACTTGTATCGTTGTCAGCGTCGCGCTGGGCATGCTCAGCGGATACCTGCAGGCGCACGGCGAGCACGCCATTCCGCTCATGCAGCGCCTGACCATGAGTCTTGGCGCGGCGGCCGTACTCAGCGCAATCAGCACCACGCTGATCGGCAATCGCGCCCAGCTGCGCGCACCGGCCGCACAGGACAGCGACGCCAAGCGCTTCGCGCCTGTCGCAGAACGCACCGTGGTTTATCTCTTCCGCGATGCCTTTGTGGGCAAGATGCTCGGACTGGACATCGCCATCGATGGCGTGGCGTTGGGTCAGACCCGTGGCAAGACCTTCTACCGTCTCGAGCTCGCGCCGGGCGAACATGTGTTGAGCAGTACCAATCCGCAGGACAACTCGCGCCAGGAATACCGCTTCACGGCTGCCGCGGGTGCGCTGATGTTTCTGGAGCAATCCGTGCGTCTGGGCGGGCGCGCGCTGCGCCACGAAATCGCGCCGGCCGCGGCTGCGGCGGCAGCGGCGCGGGTGCGTCGCTGCCGCATGCTGCTGCCGTCCGCAGGCTGAGCTTCAGGCTGCCGCGGCGAAGGCGTCGCGCGTGAGGTTTTCCGGCTCGCCGTCCGTGCACACCACGTCGTCTTCGATGCGGATACCGCCATAACGGCGGAAGGCATCGACCTTGTCCCAGTTGACGTCCTGCGACGCCGGTGTGCGCTTGAGTTCGGCCAGCAGCATGTCGATGAAGTACAGGCCGGGCTCAATCGTCATCACCTGGCCGGCATCGAGCGTGCGCGTAAGACGCAGGTACGGGTGGCCGGGCGGTCGTGCCACAAAACCGCCGGCGTCGTTTTCCTGGAAGCCGCCGACATCGTGCACCTGCAGGCCGATGTAGTGGCCAAGGCCGTGCGGGAAGAACGTGGAGGTGATGCCCGTTTCGACGGCACCCTCCGCACTGCTGCGCACAAAGCCGAAGTCGCGCAGGATTTGCGCCAGCACGTAATGCGCATGCACGTGCAGGTCAGCGTACTTCTGCCCCTTGCGCACCTTGGCGCAGAAGCCGCGCTGCGCCTGATCCATCGCATCGATCAGCGATTGGAATTCCGCGGCATCGGCGCCGGCACAAGTACGGGTGATGTCGCTGGCGTAGCCATGGAAGCTCGCCCCGGCGTCGATCAGGAACGAGTGCGCCACCGCCGGTGGGTTTCGCTCCAGTTCGGTGTAGTGCAGCACCGCCGCGTGCTCGTTCAGGGCGATGATATTGGTGTACGGCAATTCGTTCTCGGTCTCGTGCGCGGCGCCGAGATACGCCATGTGGATGCCGTACTCCGATTCGCCGCGACGGAATGCCGCCTCCGCAGCGCGGTGCGCGCGCACGCCGAGCTTGGAAGCCACGCGCATCATCGCCAGCTCGTATTCGGTCTTCCACGAGCGGTGCCAATGCAGGTAATTGAGCAGTGCGGGCGGATTGTTGGGCATCAGGCCATCGAGCGCACTGGTGGCCTCGCCCACGACGGCACAACGCGCCAGATCCTTGGGCAGTAAGGCCAGAGCTTCTTTCGGTTCGCGGATGATCGTGATGTCGAAATGTTCGACCCAGTAACCGGAAGGTGAGGGCGCCACCGCATGCCAGTAGTCATGCGGCTGCAGGTAGATCAGTTTCGGGCGTTGCCCCGGTGTAATGACCAGCCATGATCCTGGCGCCTTGGTCACCGGCAGCCAGGCTTTGAACTGAGGATTGACCACGTAGGGGTAGGGCATGTCGTCCAGGAACTTGTAGGCCGGCGTGCCCGAAGCGATCAGCAGGTGGTCGAAACCGGCCCGCTGCAGGGCGCCGGCGGTGCGCTGTTGCAGGGTGGCCAGGTGGTCGGGGTAGAGCTGGGCGAGCAGTTGCGTCGGCATGATGTCGGAGTACGCAGGTCCGTGGTGGATCGCCCAATGCTACGCCGGGTGCGCTGCCGAAGTCTTGGGCAAAAGTCATGCACCTCCATCGTTTTGGATCGAGCAACAAGAGGGTGTGGCGCGCGAAGTGCGGCCCGGTTCGCGGTGTACGGCGAGTGCTTCGCGTAGCGTGCAAGGCGCGTGGTCGGGGCCGCGCAGCCGGAAGCGCCGTATTGCGCTCCTCACGCTCATAAGAACGAACAAGGAGGAAATCATGCGCCAGTTTCTGGTTGCCTTGCCTTTGCTTGGATTTTCCGCAGCGAGCGGTGCCGTAACGCCGTTCATGGCTGCCGCCGTGCCCAGCGGCAGCGTGCAGGTGCAGTTGTGTCCGACCGAAGTGGTGACGCCCAACTCGCCGCGCCTGGTCACCTTCGGCTTGCCCTTGCCGCGAGGCTCGTTGACGGCCGCACAGTTGAACACGGTGCGCCTCACCAAGAATGGCGTGGAGCAGCTGCTGTTCGTCGATCAACTCACGCCCTGGCGCCATCGCAGCCTGCCGGCGCTGGACGGCACCTCGGTGCGCGTGGCGCGGCTGCAGCTGGACTACAGCTTTGCCGGCGCTGCCTGCGAAACGGTGACGGTCAGCTGGGGTGGTGCGGTGCGCACGCAGAACCGGCCCAGTCTGGTCAGTCCACGCAGCGCCTGGCACGTGGTCAGCAGCGGCACTTTCCTCGCCGCCGACGGCGTGTCGGAGCCGGACGTGTTTGCGGTCCTGCCGCGCGATTGGCTCGCCAAGGGGGTGCTCAAGGGCGTGCAGAACCTGCCGTTCGACGCCAGCATCACCGACGCGCGCGACAACCCCAGCACGATGGATGCGACCGAGCACTGGCCCGGCTACACCGAACTCGACCATGCGCTGAAGAACAATTTCTTCGCGCTCATCAACGAGGACGATCCGCTCGTCACCGCCGCCAATCAATGCCACTACAAGGCGGTGGGAGAGTACGAGCCCTGGCTGTACGACCGCAGTGCCACGATGTTCGTGCTGTATTTCCGCGGCGCCTCGTTCAAAGCGCTGCGTGAGGCGGTGCGCGCCTCGGATTTCTACGCCAACCATCTCAGCGCGACCGGCTACTTCAACCTACGCGACGACGATTCCAAGTACAGCTACGCGGAAAATCTCGCCTACACGGTGTGGTTGACCGGCGACACCACGCAGCTGTCGCACCTGCCGGCGGTACTGGCGGCGCATGACACCTTTCCGGATCAGTGGACGACGAGCCGCAACTTCTGGACCGAACGCCATGCCGCGTTCAAGCTTCTGGCCAATGCCATCGCGTACGAGTTGAATGGCGGTACGACGCAACGCGACAAGGTGAACCTGCTCATCACGCACCTGATCGATCATCAGAATGGCGCCGGCGGGGTCATCCCGCATCCCGCCAATTTCGTCGATGGCGGCTTCTACCACACGGGCGCGCAGCACGATTACGACTGGGGCGACGCCGACTACGGCGGCTCGAGCTGGATGAGCGTGCTGCTGGTGGATGCCCTGTTGCGCAGCTACGGTAGCGCCGAAGATCTGCCCACGGCGAACATGATCCGGCGTCTCGGCAGCTTCCTGCGCGCCACCACCATCGACACGCTCAATCACAGCTACGACAACTACGAGGACACGCTGGCGCTGCCGCGCTACGGCATGCTGCTCGATGGTACGGACGGACAGGTCAACTACGAGGATGTGGAGCATGCCTTGGACGTGGCCTCGGGTCTGGCCTGGGCCGCCTACTTTGCCGACCTGACCGGACAGCACGATGCAACGCTGCGGGCGCGTGCGACCGATCTGTACTTCAGCTACGACACGGGCGTGAATTTCTGGGTGCGCCCCGGCGGTCCGGCGGCAGGATTGACCGCGTACCGCGTCGCGCCGCCGCGCAAGTGGGGCTGGGAGCACCGCGTCAGTGCCGGCTTCGGCTGGGCCATGAACGCTACCAGCGACACGATCTTCGCCAACGGCTTCGAGTAACACGTCACCCACCCGTTGCGCACGCGAGGAGTGCGCAACGGGCATTGGCCTGCCATCAGTGCACGGTACTGGCGGCGGGCTTGGCCAGGGCAGCGCAATTCGCGCCGAGCTCTTCGCTCACCACCATCTTGGGTGGCGCATCGGGGAAGCGCAGGCGGCGTTGCATGGCCGGCGTGACGTGCAGCTCACCGGAGTCGGTGAGCAGCATGGCGCAGGCCACACCCATGGATCTGGAAACCGACACGAACTCTTCGGGGCCGGCGATCATGAGTGCGGTCGCGGCTGCGTCCGCCACCACCGCGTCGGGATGAATCACAGTGGTGGCTGCCGTGCCGCGCACCGGCATACCGGTGCGCGGGTCGAGGATGTGTGCCCAGCGCTGGCCGTTCACTTCGCGGTACTTGTTGTAGTTGCCCGAGGTGAACAAGGCCTCGCGAGCGCCGAGGTCGACGCCGGCGAGCACGCCGTGATTGGGTGATTCGATGCCGACATGCCATGGCCGCTCGTCCGCGCGGCCCAGCGCCAGCACATCACCGCCCACATTGATGAGTGCGTTGCTCACGCCATGCCGGCGCAGCAACGCCGCGATCTGCTCTTGCGCGTAGCCTTCGGCGAGACCGTTGAGATCCAGTTCGATGCCGGGCCGGCGCACGCTGACCGTGTTGTCCTCGGAGATGTCGACGTCATCCATGCCGGGGCGCTGCTTGAGCAGGTGCTGCACCTGTTCCATTTCCGGCATGGGCGTGGTCAGCGGAAATTCGCTGGTGTGATAGCCCCACAGGCCAATGAGCTTGCCCAGCGCCGGATCGAACAAGCCCTGGCTGGTGATGAAGACATCCTTGCTGCGACGAATCAGCCCAGCCAGGCCCGGCGGTGCCTGATAGGTGCCGCCACCGACGATGGCGGCATTCAGGCGCATGAGGTCGCTGATCTCCCACGGATGCCATTCGCGCTGGTCCTGCTGCAGCAACTGACCGATCTCGGCCAGGATGGGCTCGGCTTTGATTTTTTCCACGCCACGAATTTCCACGGTGGTGGTGGAACCGAACACGAGGTACTCGGCGCGCCGTGGTTCCGGCAATCGCTGTGACCACAACCACCAGCTAAGGCCGCCCAGCACCGCGAGAGCGGGCAGCCCCAGCAATATCAGGACGGAACGCTGCAGGCGGATCAATCGCCGCCGCCGTTGAGCCATCGCATCAGCGCGGCCTGATCGCTGTCGCCGATGTCGATGAAATGGAAGCCGGCCCAGAACTGGCCCGGCACGTTGGCCGGTTCGCTCCACATCTCGTGCAGACCCACCTCCATGGAGTGGGCGAGGCCGCGCTCACCGGGCAACTGGAAGCTGACCTGGTACAGCGCGTCTTCGCGTACCGGCTTGCTCGCCACCAGCATCATGCCATCGGTGGACAAGTTGCCCACGCGGCCCATCACCTCGCCAGTGATGGCGTTGGTCACCTGTACGATCACGTCGGCGCGCTTGCGCTTGTTGCGGCGATGTTCGGAGGACATGGTGAAAGACCGGAGTTGGGAGCGTGGGTGATTGGTCAGGCGGATGTCGTTTTCGGATGCGTCCCACTTGCAGAATATCGTCACTGGATTCCCATCAGGTCCCCGCTTCCGCGGCCGGAGTGCCGGAGAACTGACGCAGCGTGCTCATGATGGCGTTCCAGGCGCGATCGATCAGCGACTCCTTTTCGGCCGTCGCCACGCGGATTTGTCCGCGCGTCACGTCGCGCGCCAGCTGCTCCAGCGAGCGTTCGTCCGAGCGTGCTCCGCGCTGATTGACGAACAGACAACGCCCGGTGAGGGTGGAGAACCACGCCAGCTTGCGGCGCACGCGCTCGCCTTGTTGATTGGTGGTGAACTCGAACCAGGTGCCGAACGGAAGCGTCTTCAGGCGTTCCAGTGTCACCAATTCTTCGGCAGACAGGGGAGGTTGCAGCGTTGACTGACGTCCGCGAGGGGCTTGGGGCGAATCGTCCTCGCCCAGGCGCGTATTGGCCTTCAGCCGCATCGCCATTTCGGTGCGTGAAGCGCCATCCTTGGTCGGCGATTCGCTCGGTGCGACGATCTGGCGCACCATCGTCTGGATTTCGTCAGGCAGGAAGCCGACTTGCGAAAGGCCCTGCTCGAGCTCCTCCCGCACGCCGTTGTCTTCGCGGCCGGTGACGAGTTTCTCCGCCACGTCCAGGCGGCGTCGATAGGTCTCGCTGTTCTCGCCCTGGCGCAGGTAGGTGAGGGCCAGCACGTCGGTCCACGCCTGCTCCAGCAGCGCGCGCACGAGGCGGTTGGGATTGCCCTTGGTCAGATGCTGCGCCATGTCTGCGGCGGCGCGCTCACGCGCGACGTCCAGGCGCTCACGTCCCTTGGCGGCATCGACGTGGCGGCGTTCGGCGACTTCTGCCTTGCGCGCCAGCGTGCCCATGTGACGCGACAGGTCGCCGAGCAGTTCATCGAACAATTCGGTGCGACCATCGAATTCGCCGGTGGCGCGATCCACCACCAGCTGCATCTTCTCGACCAGAGCACCGTCGGCCTCGCCCTCACCTTCGTCGGCCCAGTACGTGCCGGTTTCGGCGATGGTGTTGAGCAGCTGTCGGGCCGGGTGGTTGCGGCGCGTGAAGAAGGACTTGTCGCGCAATGCCACGCGCAGCACAGGGACCTGCAGCTTGGTCAGCAGCGATTGCGTGGAGCTGTTGGGTCGCATGTCCTTGGCGATGTGGTCGAACAGCAGGCCGACCAGATCGACCGTATCGCCGTCTTCCTCGCCGAAGCGCGCGCCGCGGCCGTCCGGGGCAAATTGGCGCAGTTGCGCCAGCATGTCCTGCTTCAAGTGTCCGACACTGCGCTGCACCAGCTTGCCGCCCAGCATCATCGGCGCGGCCGGCCGATTCTGCAGCGATCCGAGCACGGCTTGCAGGTCCTCGCTGCTGGCCATGTAGCCGGTGGCCGGAGCCGTCGGCGCACCGCCGCCGATATGGGCACGTCGACCCGCGAGGAGCTCGCGCAGGGTGGTGAAGAGTTCGGCGTCGTTGGTCGATGTTGGGCTGGCTTCCGGACTGCCCTGCGCAGCGCCGCTCGAAGCCGGTCCGCCGCTGCCCGCAGCACCGCTCGATGCGGGCCCGCCGCTGATGGCAGCGGCCGAGGGCATCGGCATGGCCGGTGCCTGGCCTGCCTGCACGTGTATCGGCCTTGAATATGGGCTCGGGCCGCTGTCGCGAGGCGCATGGCGGCCCGCGCCGCCGGCATCCCCTTCGGCACTCGGCGGCGCCTCGGAGCGCTCATTGGCGGCATGCGAATCCGATTGACCGTTGCCGTTGCCGTGGTCGGAACCGCTGCGCACCTTGTGCGGAATCACCTGCAGGTAGCGCAGTACGTGCTTTTCGACCAGGTAGTCGTTGATGGCCTGGTACAACACGCCCAGTTCCGGCGTCATCTGGCGATCGAACAAGCGGTACAGCGACTGGCGATGTTCGAGCTTGAGCCCGAGGCAATGCAGCGCATAGCGCAGCGCGTCGCAAAGGCGGTGCGGCCCCAGCGGCAGTGTTTCCGCATCCATCAGCGGTGATGCAGCCAGCACACCGAAACGGTGGCCGAGTGCATACAACGACTGGCTGTGGCGGATCTCGCCCTTGGTGGCGATTTCCTTGAGCGAGATGTTCTCTTCCAGCTCACTGCTGTCCAGCAGCGACAGCTCCCCGCGTTTGGGCGGTGGACGCTGCGCAGCAACGGTCGCGGGCGACGGTTGATCGAGGCCGGCCAGGCTGGATTCCAGGTGCTGCATGAAACGCGGCGCGATGTCGGCGCGACCGCGCTTGACCTCGCGCAGCGCAGCGAAGACGTCGTGCTGTTCGCCGGCGTTGCGCGCGCGCTCGGCGTCCTTGAACAGCTGTCGCTCGAATTCGTCCAGCGTATTGGTCAACACGCGTTCCAGCACGCCGCCGCACAGCGACAGCGTGCCTTCCAGCAGCATGCGTACGCGCCGCGGCAATTGCGTGCGCGCGCCGATGCTGGTCAAAGGTTCCTCATCCGCACTCCGCGCGTGATGGGAATCGGGATGATGCATGCGCCCCCCTCCGAATGCCCTGTCGCGACCCGATTCTATGCCTATTGCAAGACGGGAGACGAGGACTGGGGAAGGGGGGCAAAAAAAAGCCCGGATCTGGCTCAAAACGCGATAGGCGGCGGGGCTGGATTACGCTTTGGTGCTGCCCCGCCGTCGCGGTTCAGTGTCCCTGCGGCTGCCAGACCACCTCGAGCCAGCCACTGCGTCCCGGTGTGTTGTAGCCGTGGACCAGTTCATAGTCGCGGTCGGTCAGGTTTTCGGCACGTGCAGTCAGGCGCCAAGCCTCATTGACCTGCCAGCTGGCATGCAGGTTGACCAGGCCGTAACCCGCAAGGTCGGCGGCGTAGTCCGTGCGACGGCCGCTTACCAGCGCATCCACGCCGGCGCTGAAGGACTCACTGAAGCGATAGCTCGCCTCGGCAGCGAGCTTGTTGCGTGCACGCCGCAGCAGCGGCGAGTCGGTGGTCTCGTTCTTCGCATCCTGCCAGGTGTAGCTGGTGCTGAAGTTCCACGCCTGCAGTTGCAGCGCATAGGTGAGTTCGGCGCCGTCGATGCGCGCTTCGGCGATGTTGGTAGCCTGGCTCCTGATGCCGGCGTAGGCGATCAGGTTGTGCACGCGGCTGGAAAACGCGCGCGCCTCGAAACGCTGCGCCGCATCCGGGCGCCACTCGAACGCGAGTTCGGCGGTGCGCGAGGTTTCCGGATCCAGGTCCGGATTGCCGGCGTAGTAGCCGCCGTAGCCGGGATGGAACTGTTCGTTTAGGTTGGGGCCGCGGAAGGCGGTGCCGTAGCTCAAGGTCACCCGCGAGGTATCGCTGGTGACGAGGCCCAGCGCGCCGCTGGCGGTGCCGTGCGAACCGAATTCGCTGTTGTGGTCGTAACGCGCAGCCACTTCGCCGAGCCACCTGTCGCGATGGCCGTTCCAGCCGACGAACACGGCGCTGTTGTCGCGCCGGTCCTGGTACACGGCGTTGCCGCTGTACAGGTCGCGGTTCTCGCCCTTGTCGTGCACCAGATCCACGCCGGCGACGAACTGCTGCTGCTTCGACAGTTGCAGCGTATTCAGCCACGACATCGCGGTGCGACGGCTCAGGTACAGCGTGCCGTAGTCGGGCGAGCGCAGGTCTTCGCGATCGTTGCTGAGCGTCAGGCGGTGCGTCCAGTCGTGGGCCAGTTCGCCTTCCACATTGACCGCGGCGGCCTGCTCGATGGCGAAAGAGTGGCCCTGGTCATAAGCCACCTCGGCATCGTTGCGCAGCAGGCTGGCGCTGAGCAGCTGATTGCCGGCGTGCACGGCGCCGCGTGCTTCCACGTGCTTGCTGCGGTAGCCGTCGTCGTCGGCGTTGTAGGGGCAATACGGGTCGTTGGGGCCGGAGCAGATGCCGGGATTGGTCGAGGAGAAGCCGCGCACGTGGCGCAGCCCGGCTTGCACACTGAAACCTTCGTCGCCCTTCCACGCGCCGTAGCCGGCATCGCCGCGCGCATCTTCGTAGCTGCCGTAGCGCGCCGAGAGGCGCGGCCCGGTGAGCTTGCGCGTGAAGATCTGGATCACGCCGCCGATCGCATCCGAGCCCCAGTAACTGGCGCGCGGACCGCGCACGATTTCCACGCGCTCCACCGCATCCAGCGGCAACTGTTCCCAGGCAAAGGCGCCGGTGTTGGCCGAGGCCACGCGTACGCCGTCGACGAGGACCAGCACGTGATTGGGATTGCTGCCGCGCAGGAACACGCTGGTCTGCTGACCGCTGCCACCGGTACGCGCCAGCTCCACACCGGGCTGCAGGCGCAGCAGCTCGAGCAGATCGGGTGCGCCGCTGGCGTCGATCTGCTCGCGTTCGATGATCGAAACCCCAGCCAGTGTGGCGTCCACCGTCTGTGCGACGCGCGTCGCGGTGACGATGACTTCCGGTTGGCGCTCGGCGTCTTGCGCGCGCGCAGTGTGAGCAAGGGCGAGCGCGAGGCTCAGGGCAAGCAGGGTGTGGCGGGGCATCGGAAATCCTTCGTTCGCTCGCCACGCGGCCCGCGGGGCGATGGGTGGACGCGAAGAGGAAGGAAGGTCGCGAAAACGCGGCCCACCGTCGCCCGCCGCGACGTCAGTGCTGCAGCATCGAGGCGATGCTGACCCAGGCCGGTCTCCGGGCTTGCAGGCGACGTTCCATGCGTCGTTCGCGGCGCCTTCCCGCGCGTCGTGCGCAGTGGCTATTGCAGCGAGGTGAACCTGCTTACCGTTGCGGGGGCAGCGTTGGCTTCTAACCAACTTCCCGTTTCATCCCGTGCACCGAATGGCGCAGTGGGACACCTGTGGCGGCGCGCATTGTACGCGACCCACAGGTGATGTGGGGAGTGGCGCGGAGCGCCGGGAACGCCCTAGGCGATTCCGCGGTAATAGGCAAATGAAACCGCCGACCGCAGCTTGGATCAGTCGCGATCCGTGGACGTATAGACGTCCACAAGTTCACCATCGTCGGCGACCTTCAGGTGCACCTCGATCGGGCGGCAGCACACCGCGCAGTCTTCGACGTAGTGTTGCGAGCCGGCCGAAAGATCCACTGTGGTTTCAAAGGCTTCGCCGCAGTAGGGGCAGTGGATGACCAGGGGTTCAAGCATGCGGTGGCCCTCCGTGAGCTTGCGATTTCCTGCGCGGTGCGTCCGGTAGGAACAGCGCGATCACGTCGTTGAGGAAGCGTCGGCCGAGCTCGGTCGGCGCCACGCGGTCGCCCTGGCCGGTCAGCCAGCCGCGTGCACGTGCCTGCGCGAGCGGTTGCGCCAGCGCCTCGCGCGCGATGCCGGTGCATCTTTCGAAATCCGCGAGTTCGAAGCCCGCGCAGAGGCGCAGCGCGTTCAACATGTACTCGAAAGGCAGCTGTTCCGGCGCCACGGCATCGTCACCACCGACCGCGCGTGGCGTGCCGGCATGGCTGAGGTAGGCATTGGGTGCACGAACTTTCCAGCGGCGGCGCACTGTGTTCGATGACCCGTCGCTGAGTTTGGCGTGGGCGCCGGCGCCGATGCCGAGGTAGTCGCCGAAGTGCCAGTAGGTGAGGTTGTGCGCGCACTGTCGCTGCGCCTGCGCATAGGCTGAGGTTTCGTATTGCGCGTAACCCGCTGCGGCCAGCCTTGCCTGACAAGCCTCCTGCATGTCCCAAGCATCGTCGTCCTCCGGCAAGGACGGGGGATTGGCGGCGAACGCGGTGTTCGGTTCCAGCGTCAGCTGGTAGTGCGAGAGATGGGTCGGTTGCAACGCGATGGCCTTGTCCACGTCCGCCAGCGCGCCGGCGAGCGACTGCGTCGGCAGGGCGTACATCAGGTCCAGATTGAGGTTGTCGAGCCCGGCATCCTGCGCGGATTTCACCGCGTATTCGGCTTCGCCGGCGTTGTGGATGCGACCCAGGCGCTTGAGCTTGTCATCATCGAAACTCTGCACGCCGAAGCTGATGCGGTTTACTCCCGCACGACGGTAGCCGTCGAAACGGCCGTGCTCCACCGTGCCCGGATTGGTCTCCAGCGTGATCTCGCAGCCGTCGACGAAGGCCATGCGCTGCGCCGCGCCGTCCAGGATCTCCGCGATCGATTCCGGCGCGAACAGGCTGGGGGTGCCGCCGCCGAAGAACACGCTGCCGATGCTGCGCCCGTGCAGGGCGCCGGCGTACTCGCGCAAGTCGAGTTCCAGATCGGCCATCAGCGCGGCCACGTATTCCTTCTGCGGCAACCCTTGCGGCGCCGTGTGCGAGTTGAAATCGCAGTATGGGCATTTCTTCACGCACCAGGGGATGTGTACGTACAGTGCCAGCGGAGGAGGGGTCAGCGAAGTCATGCGCCTATTGTAGGGCGGCGCGTGGTCCTGCCATGAATGCCGGCCAATGCCAGCCGGCCCAAAGCCTTGCACCGAGTGCATTCGCGCTTGCGTTGGTGGACGTACAAACCGGGCGTATAGTCCCCGCGGCGACGGGCCAGCGAAAGGAAGGCTGCTGGCGTCGTCCGACTGCAGGGGCTCATTCCGAGAAGCGACAACCATTGTGCCGTTCCACTTCTGGAGGCTGGCATGGTTTTCAACTCGCTCACTTTCATCGTGTTCTTCGTGTGCGTGCTGGCACTGCACAACCTGCCGTTAGGTTGGACGACGCGCAAGATCAACCTCTTGATCGCCAGTTACCTGTTCTACGCGGCGTGGAATCCGCCGTTCGTGATCCTGCTGTGGATTTCCACGCTGGTCGACTGGTGGGCAGCAAAGAAACTGGTCGATGCGACCAACGCGCATGCTCGCCGTGCGTGGATGCTGCTGTCGATCGTGGTCAACCTGGGCATGCTCGGGTATTTCAAATACGGCGGGTTCCTGATGGAGAACTTCGCCGCGATGATGCAGTCGCTGGGGATGGTCTATCAGCCGCCCAAGCTCGATATCGTGCTGCCGGTGGGCATTTCGTTCTACACATTCGCCACGTTGTCCTACACGCTCGACGTGTACTTGTATCGCGCGAAGCCCGCGACACATTTCCTCGATTACGCGCTGTTCGTGACGTTTTTCCCGCATCTGGTGGCGGGGCCGATCATGCGTCCGACAGAACTGGTGCCGCAGTTCGAATCGCCGCGGCGCGCCAGTACGCAACAACTGTGCTTCGGTCTGGCGCTGATGACGCTGGGCTTGTTCCAGAAGGTGGTGCTGGCCGACAGTTTTCTCGCGCCCGCTGCCGAGGCGGTGTTCGACGCGCAGGGCAAAGTGCCGGGTGCACTCGATGCGTGGATCGGCACGCTCGCCTTCAGCGGGCAGATCTTCTGCGATTTCGCCGGCTATTCGACCACGGCGATCGGCGCTGCGATGTGCCTGGGCTTCGCCATGCCGGACAACTTCCGCTTTCCCTATGCGGCCGTCGGCTTTTCGGATTTCTGGCGCCGCTGGCACATCACGCTATCGGCCTGGTTGCGCGACTATCTGTACATCCCGCTTGGCGGCAATCGTCACGGCGCTTCGCGCACCTACTTTGCATTGATGGCGACAATGTTGCTCGGTGGCCTGTGGCATGGCGCGAGCTGGACCTTCGTGGTGTGGGGCGGGCTGCACGGCTCATACCTCGCCGCGGAGCGCTGGTTGCGCGGGCGATTTGCCGGCTATCACCCCGGCCCCGTCGTGTTGTTCGCGCTGGCGCTGCTCACCTACACGCTGATCAACGTCACCTGGGTGTTCTTTCGCGCCAAGACCTTCGGCGGAGCCTGGACCCTGTTGCGCGGCATGGTCGGGGCCAACGACAAAGCGATGCCGATATTGGCCAGCGCGCACGTGATGCTGGTGACGCTGATCGTGGTGGGCATCGTTGCCGCGCACTGGCTGATGCGCACGCGCACGCTGGAGCAGATGTTGGCAAAGCAACACCCCGTGCCACTGGCGCTGGGACTGGGCTTGATGGCGTTTGCCATCGTGGCGGCACAGGGGACGGGCAATGCCTTCATCTACTTCCAGTTTTGAGTCGGCAGCGCTGCGCGAGCAGCTCGAACGTCCGGGCTTCGTGCGCCTCACCGCCTCGGACCGTCCGGGCGTTGCGCAGCCAGTGCCCGAGCGCGATATCCCGCCACAGCCGTGGAGCCGCATCGCGCTTCACGCCAGCGTGGTGTTCCTGTTGCTGATGGCCGCATGGGAATGGCATTGGCGGGATTTCGGCAACGCACCGGGCTATCGCGACAGCGACGGCGCGTGGGCGCAGCAACGACGACGCATCGATGAAGGAGAGGGCGACGCCACGGTGCTGATCGGTGCCTCGCGCATCCTGTTCGATGTGCAACTGGACGAGTGGCAGCAGGCAACCGGCCAGCGACCGATCCAGCTCGCGCTGGCGGGGACCTCGCCCATGCCGGTGCTCGAAGACCTGGCCGCTGACAGCCATTTCAGCGGTCGCCTGGTGGTCGATGTGTCCACGCGAAACATCTTCACCGACCAGGCCGGTCTGCGCAGCAAGGTCGCGAGCTATTACCACCAGCAGTCTCCTTCGCAACGCAGCGGACACTGGCTGTCGCAGCGTTTCCTGGAACCGTACTTCGCCTTCGACGATCCGGATTTCGCGCTGGCGACAGTGCTGCGGCGCCAGTCTTTCTGGCCGGAGCGTGCCATCGCCAATGCCGGTCCGCGCGTACGCAAGCTTTCCGTCGCGGACGCCGATCGCAACACGCATTTGTGGGACAAGGTCGAGAACGATGCGGCCTATCGCGAGATGGTGCGCGACACCTGGCTGAAGGTTCTGGCCGTGCCGTCTCCCCCCACGGTGAATACCCCGGAAAAAGCGCTGGCCATGCGCGACAAGCAGATCGATCGCATCGTCGCGGCGGTCAAGCAACTGCGTTCGCACGGCGCGCGCGTTGTGTTCCTGCGGCCGCCCAGTACCGGTCCTTGGTACGAGTACGAGCAGACGTATATTCCGCGCGCCGGAGTCTGGGACAAGCTGCTGGAGCGCACCGGCGCACCCGGTGTGTACTTCGAGGACTACGCGGAATTGCAGGGCATGAATCTGCCGGAGTGGTCGCACTTGTCGCATGCGGATGCCAAGCGTTTCACGCTGGCATTAGCGCCGCTCATCGAGCGTGAGTTCGCCAAGTAGGGCGGGTTATGTCCATGGATGGACTGTATGCCCGAAACGCAGGAGCGGTTTCGGGTCTTGGACCCGCCATCGTGCACTCAACTTACTCCGGAATGCCTAAGAGCCGGCGGGTCCAAGACCCGCCCTACGCGAGCATCTCGCGCAACTTGGCCAGGGCAATGCCGCGATGGCTGACCCGGTTCTTGGTTGCGGCGTCCAGCTCAGCGGCGCCCATGCCCAGCACCGGATCGAAGAACACCGGGTCGTAGCCGAAACCGTATTCTCCGCGCGGCGCGTGCAGGACTTCGCCGTGCCAGAGGCCTTCGGCAATCAGCGGGGCGGGATCATTCGCCGAGCGCAGCAGCACCAGCGTGCAGTGAAAATGTGCCGTGCGTGCGACGCGCGGCATGTCGCCCAGCACCTGCAGGAGTTTGGCGTTGTTGGCTGCATTGTCGCCATGTACGCCGGCATAGCGCGCGGAGTACAGACCGGGTGCGCCGCCCAGCGCATCCACGCACAGGCCGGAATCGTCGGCCAGGGCCGGCAAGCCCGAAGCCAGCGCGGCGTGACGCGCCTTGAGCAGCGCGTTCTCCACGAACGTCAGGCCGGTTTCCTCGATGTCGCCGATGCCGAGTTCGGCTTGTGCCACCAGTTCGATGTGGTGATCGGCGAGCAGCTCGCGCAGTTCGGCGAGCTTGCCGCGGTTGTTGCTGGCGAGCACGAGTTTCATCGCGGTTGGATCAGGTCCCAGCGGTTGCCGTACAAGTCCTTGAACACCAACACTGTGCCGTAAATCTCGCTGCGCGGCGCTTGTTCGATGTGCGCGCCCGCGGCCAGCAAGCTGGCATGGTCGCGCGCGAAATCGTCGGTGTGCAGAAAGAAGCCGACACGGCCACCATGCTGTTTGCCGATCTGCGCGGCTTGCTCGGCATTGACCGCGCGCGCCAGCAGCAGCGCGAACGAGGCATCGACCGTCGGCGCGATACGCACCCAGCGCTTGCCGCCGCCCTGATCGCTGTCTTCCAGCAGCACGAAACCCAGCGCCTGCGTGAACCAGGCAATCGCCTCGTCGTAGTCGCGCACCAGGAGTGCGATGCATGCAATTTGGCGCATGTTTTCCGTCCCGTGTCCTTACCCTCACCCCTTGCCCTCTCCCGCAGGCGGGAGAGGGGGAGTGATTGTCGCGCTGCGCGCGACCGCGTTACTAGATTGGAGCGGCCAGTGCGGCGCGTTGCAGCGCGCACAGCTCGGTCACGCCTTTCTGCGCCAGCGCCAGCAACGCGTCGAGTTCTTCGCGGCGGAAGGCGTGGCCCTCGGCCGTACCCTGCAGTTCGATGAAACCGCCACCATCGTTCATCACCACATTCATGTCGGTGTCGCAGCCGGAGTCCTCGGCGTAGTCCAGATCCAGCACCGGCATGCCGCGATAAATGCCCACGGACACTGCGGCCACGGCGCCGAAAATCGGATCGCGCTTGATGAGGTTGCGTGCCTTGAGGCCGCTGATGGCGTCGACCAGCGCCACGTAGGCGCCGGTGATGGCCGCGCAGCGCGTGCCGCCGTCGGCCTGCAATACATCGCAATCCAGGGTGATGGTGCGCTCGCCCAGCACGCTGCGATCCACGCAGGCGCGCAAAGAGCGGCCGATCAGGCGCTGGATTTCCATGGTGCGCCCGCCCTGGCCGCCGCGGGCCGCTTCGCGTTGCGTGCGCTCGGCCGTGGCGCGCGGCAGCATGCCGTATTCAGCGGTGATCCAGCCTTCGCCTTTGCCGCGCAGGAAGCCCGGCACCTTCTCTTCCACGCTGGCTGTGCACAGCACGCGCGTGTCGCCGCAGGAAATCAGTACCGAGCCTTCGGCGTGGCGCGTGTAGCGGCGCTGGATGCTGATCTCGCGCAGCTGATCGGCGGTACGGCCGGAGGGACGAAGCGGTGCGTTCATGCGCGGGCTGCCTGGGACGGGCGCGCAGTGTATCCGGGAGTAGGGCGGGTTTTAACCCGCCGCTCTTGCACGCCAACGGAGTGGGTGGAAGCGTGCCACGCCAAAGCTTCAAGAGCCGGCGGGTTAAAACCCGCCCTACAAGGGCGTCACTACGCGCCTAGCGTCCTGGCTTTCCACCTTCGCGCGCTCGTCTTGGCGGCCTTCGCGCTTTTCTCTGCGTCCTTTGCGTTCAACCGATTTTGCTCTGCACCGGCCTTTGTTGCGGCGCACTGTCTCCCGAGGCACCCCCGAAATGGCATACTGCGCGACCCTCTACCTCCGGTTCCCGCCGATGCTCAGAAGCATGACCGCCTACGCCAGCGCCGAGCGCAGCACGCCGCTCGGGGTGCTGACGTGCGAACTGCGCTCGGTCAATCACCGCTACCTGGAACTCTCGCCGCGCTTGCCGGAAGAGTTGCGCGCCTTCGAATCCACGCTGCGCGAGCGCGTGGCCGCCAAGCTGTCGCGGGGAAAGGTCGATGTCGGCATGCGCCTGCGCAGCGACGCCGCGGCGACGACGCAGCTGGAAGTGAATCAGACGCTGCTCGATCAATTGGTGTCGGTGCAGCGGCGCATGTTGGGTCAGTTTCCGCAGCTCAGCACCGATTTCGTCGGCCTGCTCAATCTGGAAGGCGTGCTGGTGAAACCGTCGCTGGATCCGCAGGCGTTGCAGCAGGCCGCCGCCGAGGTGCTCGACGCTGCGCTGGCCGACATGATTGCCACACGCACACGCGAAGGTGAGCGTCTCGGCGGTTTCCTGCGCGAGCGCCTGGACGGCATCGAGCGCTGCGTGGCGCAGGTGCGCGAATGGCTGCCCGAAATCCGCAGCGGCCTGCGCGCCAAGCTCGAACTGCGCCTGGCCGACCTGAAGCAGCCTGCCGACCCCGGCCGACTGGAGCAGGAACTGATCCTGTCGCTGTCGCGCATCGATGTCGACGAAGAACTCGATCGTCTGACCTCGCACATCGCCGAGGCGCGCCGCATCCTGAAGCTCGCGGACGCCAACGGGCGTCGCCTGGATTTCCTCATGCAGGAGTTCAATCGCGAGGCCAATACGCTAGGCTCCAAGTCGGTGGATCAGCGCACCACGCAAGTCGCCGTGGAACTGAAGGTGCTGATCGAACAGATGCGCGAGCAGGTGCAGAACATCGAGTAAGGCATGAGCGGATCGCTATTCATCGTTGCGGCACCCTCCGGCGCCGGCAAATCCAGCCTGGTGAACGCTTTGCTCGAACGCGAGCCCGGTATCGCCCTGTCGGTGTCGCACACCACGCGGCCGCCGCGCCCCAACGATCGCGATGGCGTGCACTACCACTTCGTCAATCGCGGCCAGTTCGACGAATTGGTCAAGCGCGATGCGTTCCTGGAGCACGCCGAGGTCTTTGGCAACGGTTACGGCACCTCGCGCGCCGCCGTGGAGCCGTTGCTGGCGCAGGGCAAGGATGTGCTGCTGGAAATCGACTGGCAGGGCGCACAGCAGGTGCGCAAGAAACTGAGCTGCGTGAGCATCTTCATCCTGCCGCCGTCGCGCGAGGAGCTGCTGCGTCGCCTGCGCAACCGCGGCTCGGATTCCGAAGCGGTCATCGCGCGCCGCACCGCCGAGGCGCGGGTGGAAATGTCGCACTGCAAGGAGTTCGATTTCGTGGTGGTCAACGACCGCTTCGAGGATGCCTTGAACGACATGCAATCCATCGTCACCGCACAGCGCCTGCGTAGCGCCTGCCAGCTGCGCCGCCACGAGGCCCTGCTGGCCGATCTGCTGAAATCCGACGCGCCCTGAACGCCACCTTGCGCGCCCGTGTGCGCGCGCTTCCGTGCACCCCTGCGCTCGGGTAAGGTAGCGCGTCCTTTTGGCGCCCTCCCCGCATGCCTGCAGCCGTTGCCGCCGACACCGCTTCCACCGATGCCCTGGTGCGCATCCGTGGTCTGAAGACCGTGCTCGGCACCAAGACGATTTTCGACGGTGTGGACCTCGACGTGCCGCGCGGCAGCATCACCGCGATCATGGGTCCCAGTGGTACGGGCAAGACCACCTTGATGCGCCACATCACCGGGCAGCTCAAGCCCGATGCCGGCCAGATCGTGGTGGATGGGCAGGACGTGTTGCAGTTGTCGCGTCAGGCGCTGTTCGATCTGCGCGAGAAGATCGGTTACCTGTTCCAGAATTCGGCCCTGCTCACCGACTTCAGCGTATTCGAGAATGTGGCGTTTCCACTGCGCCAGCACCTGAAGTTGCCCGAAGAGCTGGTGCGCAACATCGTGCTGACCAAACTGCAGGCCGTCGGCCTGCGCGGCGCGGCCGACCTGATGCCGAGCGAGCTTTCCGGCGGCATGGCGCGACGTGTGGCGCTGGCGCGCGCGATCGTGCGCGATCCCATGCTGCTGATCTACGACGAGCCTTTCGTCGGTCTGGATCCGATCGCCTTGAACCAGGTGCTGAAGCTGATCCGTGTGCTCAACCGCACGCTGGGTCTCACCAGCATCCTCGTCGCGCACGAGTTGTCGGCCGTGAGTCGCGTCGCCGATCAGGTGTTTCTCATCGCCGCCGGCAAGGTCGTCGCGCACGGTGCGCCGCAGGCCCTGCAGCGCGGCGAAACGGACTGGACCCGGCAGTTCTTCGGTGGCGAGGCCGATGGTCCGGTGCCATTCCACTATCCTGCACGCGATTACGCGAGCGATCTCGGCTTCGGAGCGGCGCGATGACCCATTCACCGCGCGAGCCCACCTATCTGGGTGATGGCCTGGCGCGCGTCGGCGAAGCCGGTCTCTTTTTCGTCGCCATCCTGCGTGCACTGCCGCGCAGCCTGCGTTACCTCAGGGAAACCATTCGCCAGGTGTGGTTCACCGGCGCCATGAGCCTGGTCATCATCGTCACCTGCGGCCTGTTCGTGGGCATGGTGCTGGGCCTGCAGCTGTATCACACGCTGTCGATCTTCGGCGGCACCGGTGCGCTCGGTACCGTGGTGGCGTTGTCGCTGTATCGCGAACTGGGACCCGTGGTGACGGCCCTGTTGTTTGCCGGACGCGCCGGCACGTCGATCACGGCCGAGATCGGTTTGATGCGTGCCACCGACCAGCTGGCCGCGATGGAGATGATGGCGGTGGACCCGCTGGCCTATGTGGTGGCGCCGCGATTCCTCGCCGGGGTGATTGCCATGCCTCTGCTGGCTTGCGTGTTCAACGCGCTCGGCATTCTGGGCGCGCACATCGTCGGCGTGACCTGGCTTGGCCTCGACAACGGCACGTTCTGGTCGAACATGACCTCGAACGTGGACATGTGGGAAGACGTGATGAACGGTGTGTGGAAAAGCGCCGCCTTCGGCGCGGTGATCACACTGGTCGCCACGTTCGAGGGCTACACCACGGCGCCCACCAGCGAAGGCGTGGCCTATGCCACCACGCGTACCGTGGTCGCCTCGTCGATCCTGACGCTGGCGCTGGATTTCATTTTGACCGCATTCTTGATGTGAGGCTCCGCCGATGACGCAACGACGCAATTATCAAATCGGCACAGGTCTGTTCATCCTGCTCGGCTTCGCCGCGCTGGGGTATCTCGCCACGCAGACCACGTCGGTGGCGAATTTCGACCAGGGTCCGAGCTATGCGCTGAAGGCGCGCTTCACCAATGTGGGCCAGTTGAAGCTGCGCGCGCCGGTGAAGATCGCCGGTGTGCGCATCGGTTCGGTCAGCGCCATCCAGCTGGAACCGGAAAAGCTCGATGCCCTGGTCACGCTGTCGATCGACAACCGTTACAAACAGTTGCCGGACGACTCCTCGGCGTCGATCTTCACCAGCGGTTTACTCGGCGACCAGTACGTTGGTCTCAGTCCCGGCGGCTCGCCCGAATTCTTCAAGAACGGCGATGAAGTGGTGCTGGTGCAGAACGCGATCCAGCTGGAAGAGCTGATCGGCAAGTACCTCGTCGGCGGCGAGAAAACGCCGGGCAAGGATGCCCCAGGACCGCGGGCGCAGGATGCGCAGGAGCGGCAGCCGGGCGAGGATGCGAAGCCGGGCGACGACACAAAGAAGTAATCAGGAGACAAAGATGCTGCGCAACGCAATTTTCGCCTGCTTTTTCGCCGTCGCGGCGCTGGTCGCGGCGCCTGCCGCGCGCGCCAATCCGGGCGAGCCCAACGAAGTGGTGCAGACCATCGCCGATGACCTCGGCAAAGCACTGGAAGGGCGCAAGGAAGAACTGAAGAACGACCGCGAGAAGCTGATCAAGCTGATCGACGGCATCGTGCTGCCGCACTTCGACATCGACTACGCCTCGATCCTGGTGCTGGGTCAGAATGCCAAGGCCGCCACGCCCGAACAGCGCGCGCGCTTCGCCAAGGCGTTCTACAACTCCATCTCGCATCGCTACGCCGAAGGCCTGCTCAACTACACGCGCGGCCGCGTCAACGTGATGCCGTTCAAGGGCGAGCTCAACGACAAGCGTTCGCTGGCGCGCACCGAAGTCATTCTCGACGACGGCAAGAAAGTGCCGGTGGACTACGCCTTCCGCAAGACCAAGGAAGGCGAGTGGAAAGCCTACGACGTGATCATCGAAGGCATTTCCTACATCACCAACTACCGCAACCAGGTGGCCGCGGAAATCCAGAAGTCCAGTCTGGATGCGCTGACCACGCGCCTGGAAACGCAGGGCGAGAAGGCGCTGGAAAGCCTCGAACAGAACGCCAAGAAGTGAGCGACGCGGCGACATTCCAGCTTGAACAGCGGGCACCGGACGGACTGGTTCTGTCCGGCGCTCTGGTGTTCGCGACGGCGGCAAACGCGCTGGCGCAGGCGCGCTCGGCGCTGGGCGGCGTGAAGATCGCGACGCTCGATCTGCGCGGTGTGCAGCGTGCGGATAGCGCGGGCCTGGCGGTGTTGCTCGCGCTCAGCGCCGATGCGCGCAAGCAGTCGCGCGTGCTGAGCCTGCAGAATGTGCCTGAAGGCTTGCGCGCGTTGGCGCATCTGAGCGATGTGGAATCACTGCTCGGGCTGTCGGAAAGCCAAAAGGCGTGAAGAGTAAGAGAGTGAGGTCGCTCGCTGCGCTCGCTCGTCAGTAGAAGCGTGCCGGTGCTCTGACTGACTCTTTACGAGGCCGCGCAGCGGCCGGCCTCACCCTTTACGCCTTTGCTTCCAAAGGCGTGAAGAGTAAGAAAGTGAGGTCGCTCGCTGCGCTCGCTCGTCAGTAGAAGCGAGCCGGTGCTCTGACTGACTCTTTACGAGGCCGCGCAGCGGCCGGCCTCACCCTTTACGCCTTTGCTTCCAAAGGCGTGAAGAGTAAGAAAGTGAGGTCGCTCGCTGCGCTCGCTCGTCAGTAGAAGCGAGCCGGTGCTCTGACTGACTCTTTACGAGGCCGCGCAGCGGCCGACCTCACCCTTTACGCATTTGCTCCGCTTACGCGGCTCAACCCCCGCCGCCATCCTTCTTCTTCTGCGATTCTTCGTACTTGTGCTGTTCGTCCAGGATACTTTCCGGATCGAAGTTCTCGTCCAGGCCCTGGAACAGCTGGATCACTTCCATCGGCGGATCGCCGTCGTACACCTGATAGATGCGTTCCTGCCGGTAGGCATCGCGGTAGAACACGTACGGGTCGTAGGCGCCTTCGAGCAGGCTTTCCGCATCGATACCGCGCGAGCGCATCGTGATCAGCCAGAACCACGTGGGGAAGCGCTGTGCGTCGAAGCGCAGGTCGTTGTGCGCGCCGTACCAGGACAGCGGATCGAAGGAATAGTCCACCGGCACGCGGAACATGTCGCGCGTGGTCGTCGGACCGAAGAACGGCAGCACCAGATACGGACCGTCCGGCAGGCCCCATTTGGCCAGCGTGGTGCCGAAGTCCTGCTCGTGCAGCGGAATGCCGAACTGGCTGGCCGGATCGAACAGGCCGAGGAAACCCAGTGTCAGGTTTACCGAGAAGCGACCCGTGGCCTGCACGAAGCCCTTGGCGTTGCCCTGCAGCAGGTCGTTCACCATCGTCACCGGCAAGCGCAGGTTGGTGAAGAAGTTGTTCACCACGCGCCGCATATTGGGCGTGGTCACCTTGCGGTAACCCATGGCGGCCGGACGGATGAAGGCCTTGTCCAGCTTCTGGTTGAAGGCGAAGGTCTTGCGATTGAATTTTTCCCACGGGTCGTCCGTGCGCGGTTTGGCGATGGTGCAGCCGGCGAGCAAAACCACGAGGGCGAGGGCCGACGCCAGGCGCAGCGGCGGGAAGAAACGGGCAAACGTCATGCGTGAGGCTTCCTGCTGAACGCAATGGACCGACCGAACAGGCCACATGGCGCTGTATGTCGGTGAATCAAGGGCCATCCCCAGATGTGCGGTGCAAGCATACGCGAGCTGGCTGAATTGCGGGTTAGTTTGTCGCTCGCACGGAAGACAAATCTTGCGTCTGGGCAGGGGCTTGCGCGTGCGATGCCCCTCAAAGTCGCTGGGCCCCGGCCTGCGCCGGGGTGACCGCGTGCTGCGGTCAGTTTGCGCTGCACAAAAGCCGCCGGCTACAATGGTAGTAACCGATAAAGGTTTGATTGAGGCTGGGTTTATGGCACGCATCACCGTGGAAGACTGCCTGCAGGTAGTCGACAACCGTTTCGAACTGGTGCTGATGGCGACCAAGCGCGCGCGTCAGTTGTCCAAGGGCGCCGAGTCGATGGTCAGCACCGACAACGACAAGCCGACCGTGCTGGCCCTGCGTGAGATCGCCGACAAGCGCGTGGACCATGCGCTGATCGAAGAGATCGACAAGCAGGAAAAAGCCCGCGCCGAACGCGAAGCCCTGGAATGGGCCGCGGCCGAAGTGGACGACGACTTCAAGAGCGGCGGCGACGACATCTGACGACACCGCCATGTGGCCTGACCAAGTCCATTGCGGACCTGTCAGACCGCGCCAGGTCCGGCGCTGGTCCGGACCCGGCTGTGCGCCAGCGCGGACCGCCCTGAACCTCGCGTGCAGGTGAGCGACATGGACGCGGCCTTGGCGAAACAACCCAAGGTACCTGCGGCGAGCGATCCTCCCGCCTACGTCCGCGCGCTGGAAGAAAAACTCTCGAGCTACCTGCCTGCCGAGCAGGTGGCTCGCGTGCGTCGCGCCTGGGAAGTGGGCGCGGCCGCGCACGAAGGGCAGACGCGTCAGAGCGGCGAGCCCTACATCACCCATCCCGTGGCGGTGGCATCGATCATGGCCGATCTCGGCCTCGACGCCGAAACCATCATCGCCGCGATCCTGCACGACACCCTGGAAGACACGCCGCTCACCGCGGACGAACTCACCGCCGAGTTCGGCCCCGCCGTGGCAGAGCTCGTCGACGGCGTGACCAAGCTGGACAAGGTGCGCTTCGCCAGCCGCCAGGAAGCCGACGCCGAAAGTTTCCGCAAGATGCTGCTGGCGATGGCGCGCGATCTGCGCGTGGTGTTGATCAAGCTCGCCGATCGGCTGCACAACATGCGCACGCTCGGCGCCAAAGAGGTCGAATCGCGCCGCCGCATCGCGCGCGAGACGCTCGACATCTACGCACCGATCGCTCAGCGCCTGGGCATGAACGCCTTCAAGGCCGAGCTGCAGGAACTGGGCTTCCGCGCGCTGTATCCCGACCGCTTCCGCGTCATCGCCGCGCACATCAAGAGCGTGCTCGGCAACCGGCGCGAAGCGATGGGCAAGATCGAGGCCGCGTTGAAGGCGCGCCTGGCGCACGAAGGCATCGGCGCGCGCGTAATCAGCCGCATCAAATCGCCGTACAGCATCTATCTGAAGATGCGCCAGGAACACAAATCCCTCACCCAGGTGATGGACGTGTACGGCTTTCGCGTCGTGACCAACAGCGTGCCGCACTGCTACCACTCGCTGGGCGCGGTGCATGGTCTGTACAAGCCGCTGGATGGACGCTTCCGCGATTTCATCGCCATCCCCAAGGCCAACGGCTATCAGTCGCTGCACACGGTGCTGTTCGGCCCGTTCGGCGCGCCGATAGAAATCCAGATCCGCACCGAAGAGATGGATGCCGTGGCCGAACGCGGCGTGGCCGCACACTGGTCGTACAAGACCGAAGCCACGCCGGCCAACGCCGCGCAATCGCGTGCGCGCGAATGGGTGGAGGGTCTGGTCGACAGCCAGTCGCGCACGGCGTCGTCGCTGGAATTCCTCGAGAACGTCAAGGTCGATCTGTTCCCCGACGACGTGTATCTGTTCACGCCCAAGGGCCGGATACTTTCTTTGCCGCGCAACGCCACGGCGCTGGATTTCGCCTACGCCGTGCACACGGACGTCGGTCATCACGCGGTCGCTGCGCGCGTGGAAAAGAAACTCGCGCCATTGCGCACCCGTCTTGGCAGCGGCCAGACGGTAGAAATCATCACCGCGAAATCCGCGCAACCGCATCCGCAATGGCTGGAATGGGTGGTGTCGTCCAAGGCGCGCACGGCAATCCGCCATCACTTGAAACACCTGCAGCACGAAGACGCGGTGGAACTCGGTCATCGCATGCTCGATCGCGCGCTCGACACGGTGAACGTATCGCTGGAAAGCATTCCCGCCACGCTGCTGGATCAGTACCTCGCCGACAACAAGTTCAAGCGTCTGGAAGAACTGCTGGCCGACATCGCGCTGGGCAACCGCATGCCCGATCAGGTGGCCGTGCAGCTGGTGGCGTTGAAGGGCGGCGCTTCGCGCAAGAAGGCGCGTGCCACGCACCGCCGTGCCGAAAAGATCCGCATCACCGGCGCCGAGCGCGGCGTGCTCACCTTCGCCAACTGCTGTCACCCGCTACCGGGCGACGACATCATGGGCTATATCTCCACCGGCAAGGGCATCGTCGTGCACCGGCTGGAATGCCCCAATGTGTCGGAGTTCAAGAAGACCCCCGAACGCTGCATCGAGATGGACTGGGATCGCGACGTCAGCGGCGACTTCAAGGTCGAGCTGCGCGTGGACATCCAGAACAAGCCCGGCGTGCTCGCCTCGGTCGCCGCCGCCATCGCCGAAACCAATTCCAACATCGAGAACGTCGAATACGGCGATCGCGGCGCCATGTCGGCGATCATCGTATTCACTATCGAGGTGCGTAACCGCAAGCACCTCGCCGACGTGATGCGCCGCGTGCGGCGCTTGCCGGTGGTGCATGGCGTGTATCGGCATCCGGTGTAGCGCGATGCGATGCGCCACGTGCAGCGGTTGCCGGTGGTGCATGGGTGTATCGGCATCCGGTGTAGCGCTCTTGTAGGGCGGGTTTTCAACCCGCCGCTTTTCAGCTTTGGTTTTTCCTGCGTATACCAATAAAGATCAAGATCGGTTCAACGCAAAGGACGCAAAGGAAAGCGCAAAGGCCGCGAAGAAGGGCAAGCAAGGTGAAAGCAAGGACGCAAAGTGCTTTAGGCGGCGCGGTGCGCGAGTTGCGATTCTTGCCTTGAGTTATCTATCCGCGATGATGGATGTATTTTTGGCATGACAAATGTGCAGCAACTATCGCTATTCTCTCGCCGATCACCTCAGCGGGAACTCCCATGACACGTAGCATCATCTCCACCGACCGCGCCCCCAAAGCCATCGGCCCCTATTCGCAGGCCGTGCGCGCCGGCGACACCGTATACCTGTCCGGGCAGATTCCGCTCGATCCCGCCACGGCCGAGCTCGTCACCGGCGACATCACCGCGCAGACGCGGCGCGTGTTCGAGAACTTGAAAGCCGTGTGCGAAGCCGGCGGCGGCGGGCTCGACAAGCTGGTGCGCGTGACGATCTTCCTCACCGACCTCGGCAACTTCGCCGCCGTCAACGCCGTGATGGCCGAATACTGCCGCGAGCCCTACCCCGCGCGCGCCACCGTGCAGGTATCGGCACTGCCGCGCGGTGCGCACGTGGAGATTGATGGCGTGATGGTGCTGGGCGCCTGACGGCGCACATCCCCGACACGCGAAATCCCCCCGGCTCCCTCGATTCAAGGCCCCAAGGAAATTCGCAGCCCCCTTTTTCTAGAGGGGGTTCGAGCGGATACCGCCAAGACTGGCGCCCCATCGCTTCATCCGGCTACTGGGGCCAGCGAATTTGTCGAGCCAAAGACGCCCAGTACCACAAGGCCCGCTCACGCATCCCCGTCATTGCACTGCACGATGTCATCGACCGACAATCCCGCCATGGACGACAGGCCGGACATCACTGCCCTACTCACACGCTGGCGTGCGGGCAGTCACGAAGCGGAATCAGCGCTGATGCTGGCCGTGTATCCAGCGCTGCGCGACATCGCCCGCGCGCGGCTGCGCAAGACGCCCGGCGATTTCACCCTGCGTGCCACCGAGCTCGTGAACGAAGCCTACTCGCGCCTCGCCGGGGCCACGGTGGACTGGCAGAACCGCTCGCATTTCTTCGCCGTCGCTGCACGTGCCATCCGCAATATCCTGGTGGACCACCAGCGCGAGCAGGGCGCGGAAAAGCGCGGCGGCGATCTGCCTTTCGTGCCACTGGACCTCGTGACCGAAGAAGAAGCCGAGGGTCATGTCGATCTGCGTGTGGATTGGCTCGCCGTGCATGACGCACTCAGTGAACTGGAAAGCGTGGACGCGCAGAGCGCGCGCATCGTGGAACTGAAATTTTTTTCGGGGCTCAGCGTCGACGAAATCGCGGAGGCAGTCGCGGTCTCGCGCGCCACCGTGGTGCGCGATTGGCGCTTCGCGCGCGCGTGGCTCGCCGAGCGCCTCGGCGCAGGTTGAGCCCGGCCTGGCACAGTCGCGGGGGACCTAGGCTGCGCAACGCGCTAAGCGCGCTCAAGCCGACGAACGCCACTGGGTATGTCTTCCCTACGCTTCCTCGATTCCATGCGGCGTGATCCTCCTGCGCATCGGATTCCGATCGTCTCTTTAGAGAGCCACGGTTCTCGCAGCCCGATAGCGGGTGGGACCTGGGCGGTCGCCCGCTGCGCTTGCATTGAGCTAAGAGGGTAGATTACGCGTCCATCGCCAGGCATCGAATAGAAAGTGGGTGGACTGACTCAGTGCGCCCGCGATACGTATTTGTATCAGAGGAAGCGATGGACTCCATCGAATACCAGCGACTTAAGGCGCTGTTCGAGCAACTGATCGAACTGCCTGCCAGCGAGCGTTCGGCGTGGCTGGACAGCCAAGGCATCACCCCGTCAACGCGCGAGCGCCTGCGCGCGCTGTTCGCCGCCGACGATGCGCTGGAAGGCATGACCGCGCGCTCAGCGCTGGATGATGCCGCTGAGGTGGCGAGCGGGGCGGCCTGGGTGGGTCGCCGCGTCGGCGCGTTCGTGATCGAGCGCGAACTCGGGCAGGGCGGCATGGGTAGCGTGTTCCTGGCGCAGCGCTCGGACGGCATGGTGGCGCAGCGAGTGGCCGTGAAGCTGATACGCCCGGAGCGCCTGGATGAGAACACGCTGGCGCGCTTTCGGCTGGAGCGTCAGGTGCTGGCGCTGCTGTCTCATCCCAACATCGCCACGTTGCTGGACGTGGGCGAGCTGGAGGATGGAACGCCCTACGTGGTGATGGAGCTTGTCGACGGTCAGCCCATCACGGCGTATGTGCGCGATCACGCCTTGGATCTACGGCAGCGGCTGCGTCTTTTCATCATCGTATGCGATGCGGTCGGCTACGCAAATCGCAATCACATTGTCCATCGTGACTTGAAGCCCAGCAACATCCTCGTTACGCCGCAGGGCGTGCCAAAACTCTTGGATTTCGGTATCGCCAAGCCGCTGCAAGAGCGGCTTGGCGTGGTTGATGTGGTGGAAACCCGCACGACAACTCGTTTTTTTTCGCCGCATAACGCTGCCCCTGAGCAAGTGCGTGGCGAGCCCGTTACCTCGGCGTGCGATGTCTACGCATTGGGCGTACTGCTGTACGAGCTGTTGACGGGTGCCGTGCCCTTCGAAGGTACGGGCAAGACGCCTGGCGAGCTCGAACTGGCAATCTGCGAAGCCCAGCCGCTGGCGCCAAGCGCGCGATTGGCCACGCACAGGCCTTCAGCGACACCGGCGCACGGCAATTCCTTTGCGTGGAAGGCGCGCACGCTGCGCGGTGACCTGGATAGCATCGTGCTGCGCTGCCTGCGCAAGCACGCGGGCGAGCGCTATGCCTCGGTCGCCGATCTCGCCGAGGACGTGGAACGATTTCTCCGCGGCAAGCCCGTCGTGGCCCGTCGCGGTGTGCGACGTCGCAGGATGGTGTGGCGTGTTGTGGTGAGTCTGGCCTTGATGGGAGCCTTCGCCTTCGTGCGTTGGGTGCTGCCCACCTTGCCAGGTGAAAGACGGGAATCCGTTGCGCCAACCATGGAGCCTACTTCATGGCCCAAGCCCGACAAGGTAACCATGTCGCGGGACGAATCGCTGACTTCACGCTGGGGCGAGGCCGAGAAGAATCGCTTCTCCAGTGCCCTGAGGGGGCATCGCTGCGACACCATGGTCGTGCCGGTACAGAACCAGGGCAACGGCTTCGATCGGGTCACGCGGTCCTTGATGACGGCAGAACTCGCACTGGCCCTCGGCAATCACCAGGGCCGCTGCGTCGTGGATCCCTACTGGTTGGCTCGAGCGCTGGGCGATGGAGTGCGCCGCTATGACGAGCACGCTGTCCGTCAGTTCGCGGCGGATCTGGGAGTGAGGACCCTTGTTTGGACATATGTCAGGCACGACAACCATTCCAAAATGGACGTCTACGTGCGAACCGAGAGCCACGGTCTGGTCATGGATGGAGGCGAAAAGGCCTGGGTCGGCGTGGAGTTCAGTGACGAGCGACCACCGTTTCTGATTTGGCAAGACATGCTGCCTGAAGTTACGAAAGCGGTGAGGTTGGAGGTGTCGCCGCAGCCACCTCTCCCGAGCGATGTAGCGCCCTTGCCGCTACCCGATGCGCCGAATCAGTTGGTCAAATCCGTGGCTTCCCCGATTGAGGCGGCACGGCGCTACGTACTGCTGGCGGGGTTGGCGCCCGCAGGGGATTTTCGCGCCACCGAACGATTGCACGAGAAAGCATGGCTTGCCGCGCAATCCGCGACTGAGACCGCGGAAGTCCGACGCTTGCGCGCGCGTTCTCTCTTTCACCTGGGCTTTCGTCCGGCCGCGCTGGCAATGCTGAAAGGCGACGATGCGACCGAAGCACTTCTGCTGCAGGCATTACTGGATGGCAACCTTCCGGAAGCACGGGCAGCCGAAACCGCATTGTCCGAGGAAGGTGAAAAGCTGGTGGCATCGTTGGAGGTCCGCGACCTGGCCTTGACCTACCAAGTCGAAAGCAGCCAGCAGCAGCCTCCCTCATGGCAGCAGTTGGCCGCGCGCTCTTCGGGCTGGCGCACCCTGCTGCAAGCGCGCGCGGACGACTTGGATGACTGGCACGTTGGCGACAGTCGGGCGCTCGGCACGCTGCTGGATGAGGAATACCCAGTCGCAGGTTATTCAGTCGAAGAAGTGGTGCGCAGCCAGACTGCCTTGGGCGAAACGCCTAATCAAGTTGATATTGACCTGTTGCCGACGCGCCACCTTGACCACCTTATCGAGTCTCACCCAGAGAAATTCTGTTGCGCGCCCCTGTCGCTCACTCCCAGCGAATTCGATTACGTCGATCTGCTCAGCGCCAGGGCCATGGCCAATCTGGAGAAGCGGTTGGACAACATGACGCACGTTCAAGGCCAGGCTGAGCAGTCGCTGTCGCTGCTGGATCAGTACGACGTGGAATTCGCCGGGCACCCGCATTTTTCCGTCCGGCGTGCCAAAGCACTGTGGCTACTGTTGACGACACGCCAGGACGCATACTGGAACGAGCGGGGCAGGGAGATGACCACTCTAGTGAGAAGCGCGGCGTACAACGAACAGGGTGCGACGCTGACCTCGAGCAGTGCCCTAGAGTTTCCCGACGCGCCGAGAGCTCTATTGGTTGCCTACGGCCTCGACTTTCCTCCCAAACCATTCTGGCGCTGGACGGATCCCAAACGCACTCTCCTCTACAGCACCAATGTCATCCAGCCTGTTCAGAGCCTATATGCCATGACCGGCGATGACTCGCGCAGATTGATGCGTGACGCACTCGGCCGACGTTTTCATGGCGCACGTGCCCTGGACGAGTTGCGCCTAACGGTGGGCGGAACGAGGCCTGCGGATGATGTAGGGTCACTACGTGCGCAACTGGCGCAGGCTCCGGACAGCTGGGACCTTCGTGCACAACTGGCAAATTCGCTCATCCAGCATACCGACTACGCGGGCGCCACCGAAATTCTGTTGCAGTATCCCGGATTCAAGTCCGACCCTGTGCAGTCCTCTGCTCGCGCAGCGCGGCGGGCATATGAGTTTGGTTCACTTCTGTATTGGCGCGGTGCCATCACAGAGGCCAGAGCGCTGTACGACATCGCGGCCAGTCACGATGACGGTTCCGAAGCCGGCATGCTCGCGCATCAGCGATTGTTCTTGATTGAAGCGGACTATGCCAATGCCACGCAGACTGCCATGGCTCGAATCAAGCGCTACCAGAGCCCCTATGCCTATAGAGACTATTTAGGCATGCTGTTTGCGCGCCGCGAAATCAAGGATGCGTGGTCTGTATTTGGCAAGATCGCTGCGCGGTTTGACGGAGCCGGCGGAAAAGAAGTCTGGGTGGCTGCGCTGTTCGGTCAGCGTATTGAGGGCGCATCAGCACAGCAGGTCAGCGATTGGCTGACGGGCGAATCGATACGTTCATTGCGCATCGAAGAAGACACGCCTGCCCTCTGGTTCGGCACGATATCTTTTCTTATAGACCGTCCCCCCAATCCGGAACTGGCTGAGGTACTGGCCAAGGTAGAGGGGGCGCCTGCGACGAGAATCGACGTTGGCGATTACCTGCAGCGGCCACTGCCCGGAAAAAAATGGTTCAGAACGATACCAAGAAGTGCATTCCATGCCGTCCAGCGCGAAAAGAGCGAACCAGGCCAAGCCGTTGCCTCGCAGTTCGTGTTGTTTGCCCGCGGTTATGAGCAAATGCGCGCTGGCGATCACGCAGCAGCTGTGACGTCCTTCGTGCACTTGGCCGACTTCTACAGCATCGAAGGCGCCGGTTCCGGCTTCGGCGACATTCAATTTGTATTGCCATACTTTGCGTTCTCGGCTGCCAAGACCGGGGATTTCGTGGCACTCAAGCCATTCCTCGATGCGTTGCCGCAAGCACAGCGTGGACCGGAATTTCATCTGGCCCAAGCCTATTTCGCCGGTTTGGCCGAGCACGTCGATGAAGCGCTCGCGCAACTGCAAGAGGCTTTCGTGAAACTGGACTCAAGGCTCATTTCGCTTTCCGCGTTCCAATACGCGGAGACGTGTGTGCGCCTTTTTGAAGAGACGCATGATGCGCGCTTCCGCGAGCTAGCGCTCGATTGGGCGCGTAAGTACCAGCGACTCGATCCGGTGATGGCCTGGTCCTACGCACTGGAAGCGCGTTACGGCGATGCCAAGGACGCGCGTCACTTGCGCGCCGTTGCCTTGGCGTACTACCTCGATCGGAATTCCTACTGGCTAGGCGGCGTTGCTCCCGCCGACATTGAGCGTGCAAAAGCATGGTTGAACCAGAACAACCCCTTTCTCCGTCAGCCCAAAGCTCCGCGCGAAACAAAGGGGGCGGAGTAGTTCCTCGTTTCGGATATGCAGTCCGGGCCCTTTGTCGTAGAACGTTGCGTCGCGTATGCCGCATGTTGCGGCATACCTGCGCGACTTTCGTGCCTGTCTCGGATTGACGCAACGCGAACGCGATTTGCTATTCGGTGAACTTCGGCTTCCTTATGCGAAGCCATATCTTCTCTCGGGCACGTTTCGGCAGATTCCTCGCTTCTTAGGACGGTCCAAATATTGGGACGGAGCCAGCGTAACGCGCGAAAGGGAGTCGGAATCGGCCTGCAGTGTGGGTGCATGGTTCTGGAAGTCACCCATTCCGAAAACGTGTTCACGGTTCAGCTGCAGTGCGCGCGGAAGGCAGGCAGTTGCGACGCCGGAGCGCCTTTGACGCAGGCGTGTGTCCCGTGCTGTGCGAGCTTGCGTACACGTCTGCGTTATGCGCCACACAATTCGTGCAGGAGTTCTCTTGCGCCTGGCTAACGCGAGAGTCGATAGGGAGACTCCTTGGCGCCACCGAAACGGGGTGATCAACTTTTCCGCCGTATTCCGATTACTCCCATGAACGGCTGCAGTCGCTGACCGCATGTTGCAGGTCCAACTACCCGCGCCGCCGTGTAAACCTGAGCCTTGTTACGCAATCTGGACGTTTCTGGGATCCTCATGAAACCTGCTGCCAAACCTGTCCTCGCCGTATTGGCGTTGCTTGTATGGGTCGGATCTATCGGGCTCGCGCAGGCGCAGGCCCCCGCGCCGTTGCCGCAACCCAATCTTGATCTGGCGGTCAGCGGCACGGTGAAGGCTGTGGTACGCCAAGCCGATGGGGGCGTGGTGTTCGGTGGTCAGTTCACGACGGTCAACGGCGTGCCGCGGCTTAACCTGGCGCGTCTGCTGCCTAACGGCACTCTTGATCAAGAGTGGCATCCCAGCGTGAACGGGCGGGTCGAAGCGTTGGTGGTGGATTCCAATGGCGCCGTCTATGTGGGCGGGAGTTTCAGCGAAGTGGGCGGGACGACACGGAGCAACCTCGCGAAACTCACTGGCAGCGGGAGCGGCACAGTGGATCCAACCTGGGATCCGCATCCCACCTCGAATGTCTCGGCGCTGGCTGTCGATGCAGACGGCTTCGTGTACGCAGGGGGGGGGTTTCATCAGATCGGCGGCGCCGCCCGAAATTACATTGCCAAGCTCTTCGCCACCGGCACAGGTGCGGCGGATCCCAATTGGAATCCGTCGGCCGACAGCTTGGTCAATGCGCTCGTGGTGGACGGTGCGAATGTTTACTGCGGTGGCTATTTTTCCACTGTCGGTGGTCAGCAGCGCCAGCGCCTCGCCAAGCTGAGTAGTTCCGGGACGGGTGCTGCCAACGCTGTGTGGAATCCGGGGATCGAAGTCACGCCAAGTGGCGCATCGGTGACCACGCTGGCGCTTAGCGGAGACGGCTCTTTATTTGTCGGTGGCAATTTCGAAAGCGTTGGCGGATCTTTGCGCCGAAATCTGATGAAGCTATCGCTTACTGGTTCGGGAGCGCTCGACGCAAACTGGAATCCTTCTCCAGATAAAGGCGTCAATGCCCTCGTGGTGGACGGTAGCAGTCTCTATGTCGGCGGCCGCTTCGCCAGCATTGGCGGGCAGCAGCGCAACAACTTGGCGAAGGTTGCGAGTTCGGGTGTGGCGGCGACCGATGCCGGCTGGAATCCTTCGCCCAATTCACCGATCTCGGTATTGACGTCGGATGGCGCGGGCGGGGTTATTGTCGGTGGCTCCTTCTTCATGATCGCCGGTGCCGCGCATTCGGCATTGGCGGACATTGGTAGCAACGGCAGCCTCGGTGCAGTGGCCGAGGTGGAGGGCCTGCCCGCCGTTGATGCGATGGTACGGCAACACAACGGCGGCACGATCCTGAGTGGCCGATTCACCCGTGCCAACGGATTGACGCGGGGGTATTTCCTGAGGCTGCAACCGGACGGGACGCTCGATCCCCTCTGGGCCCCGGCTGCCGATGGCTTTGCGTACTCGCTCGCTGTTGATAGCAGTGATGCGGTCTTTGCAGCCGGCGGGTTTGTCCGCATAGGTGGCTACGACCGATTTGGGGTAGCGAAAATCGCCAGAGGCGGCACAGGCGAGGTGGACGCTGACTGGATGCCGGCACGTACCTACCCGCCAATTGTCATTGGTTCTGCCATGGCCGTGGATAGCAACGACCGCATCTACATAGGCGGGTGGTTCGGGCCGCTTGAAAGGTTTGCCAATACCGGTACGGGCACGGTCGATCCGACCTGGAGTCCCAGTCCGTCTGACGGAGTACAAGTGTTGACGTTCGACGCGAGCAGCGGCTCGCTCTACGTCGGCGGAATATTCACCAGCTTCGGCGGTGAGGCGCGCAGCTACCTGGCGAGGTTGTCCACCGTTGGCCCGGCGGTGGTCGATACCACATGGAATCCTGCGCCCAACGGGCGAGTCACAGCACTCGCATTGGACAGTCACGGAGCCCTCTACGTGGGTGGAATGTTCACTAACATCGGTGGCGTAACGCGCAACAGCCTCGCCAAGGTTTCCACTGCCGGCAGCGGCACGATCGACCCTGTCTGGGACCCCAACCTGACAGCGCTCCCAGGAGTCATGGGTGCCAGATGGCCCGTAGCGGATCTTGCCTTCAATAGCCAAGGTTCCCTTTTCGTTGGCGGACAGTTCACAAGCGTGGGCGGCCTTCCGCGCAATGGCCTCGCGAAGCTGGCGAGTGACGGTGTGGGGGCTGTGGACGCAAGCTGGAACCCCCAGCCCAACGGGCTGGTAACCGGATTGATAGCGCGCCCGGACGACGAAGTTATCGTGATCGGCGAATTTGGTGCCATCGGCGGCCAAGCGCGCGAGGCAGTGGCTGCCTTCGCCACTGGCGATCAGATCTTTTCGGACGGTTTCGAATAATCGATGCCCTGATCGCCGCGTCTCGGAGATAAGGGGCGCGCTTGCGCCTCAAGTCTCCTGCAAAAGCGGCAACAACTCGCGTCGTCCACTGGGCGTGACCTCGACGACACGATGACCACCACGCGCACCAACGCGAGCGCGACGCAGCCAACGTTGGTCCAGGAAGTGTTGCAACAGCAGCCGCGCCAAGGGCCCGGCCAGATGATCGCGTCGCTCCGACCAGTCCAGGCATGCGTGCGCCACGCATTGGCTGGCGCGGAGGGGAAGGTCTACTCCCGCCCGTTGCAGCCAGTCGCGTCCGGCATCGGTCAGGGTCAGGCCGTGTTCGTCTGCACGCAAGCACCCATCGCGCAGCAGTCGATCGTGCAGGGCGACGCCGAGTCGTCCGGCGAGGTGGCCATAGCAGCAGCGCGCTTCGCGCAGTGGCGCGCGATCCGGGTGCTGCCAGGCGCGCTCGTGCGTGCCGCGTTCGGCGACGAGCGCGAGCGCCTGCAATGCCTGCGCGACTTCGGCGTCGGCGATCATGAAGTAGCGATGCCGGCCGCGTGGTTCGCAGGTGAGCAGCCTGGCATCGACCAGCTGCGCCAGGTGCGCGCTGGCGGTCGATGCGCCGACGCCGCCGGCGCGTGCCAGTTCGCCGGCGCTGGCGCGTTCGCCATCGAGCAGGAAGGCGAGCATGCGCGAGCGTGCCGGTTCGGCGATCAGCGCGGCGATGCGCGCGAGCCTGGGTTCGTGGGCGGTGCTAATGCGCTTCATGATGCGCCAAGGAATCGGCCGGGGCTTCGTTGCGTTCGGTGAGGCCGTAGTCGCGCACGACGTGGGCGATGCGCAGGCGATAGCCGGCGAAAACGCCTTCGCGGCCTTCGTGTTGTGCGGCGCGGTGTCCGGCGTGGTTGCGCCAGGTGCGCACGGCTGCCTCGTCGCGCCAAAACGACAGCGACAACAGCTTGCCGGGTTGAATCAGGCTCTGGAATCGTTCCACTGAAATGAATCCGTCGATCTGTTCCAGTGCGTCGCGCAAGCCGGCGGCCAAGTCGAAATAGCGCTCGGCATGGCCGGCGCGCGGCTCGACTTCGAAGATGACGGCGATCATGGCTGCACATCCTGCAAGAATGTGCGTTCTTCACCAAGTATGAAGCGTGCGCGTGCGGCGCGTTCGAAGTTGGCCTGGCCTTCGGGGTCTGCTTTCAGGCGCGCGCGGTAGGCCTCGTAGGCCGCGAGCGAATCGAAGCCAATGAGGCCCCAGGCGATGTCGTTGGTGCCTTCGTGCGGCAGGAAATATCCCAGCAGGCGGCCGCCGCAGCGCGGAATGATCGTGAGCCAGTGTCGTGCGTAGTCGGCGAAGGCATCGCGCTGAAAATGATCGATGCGGTAGCGGATGAAGCAGGTGATGGGCATCGCGGGAAGTCCTCGGCAGGTGTGCCCAGTCTGCGACGCTGCAGGGTCTGGATGTTTCGCCGAGGAACGAAGCATGCGCGATGCGCTGAGGGGTCAGCATCCGTTCGTGTGGCGGCTGCCCGTCAACTCGGAAATACCGCTCGCGGGGCTGGGCGCGCAATGGTTCTTTTTGACATGCTAGGTTCCACTCGCCCCTTTCCCGGAGCGACACATGTCTGATGTAGAAGCACTCCGCGCGTTCGGCGCTTCTTCCCACCCACTACGTGGCCGCGGCCGCTGGTTGCTGAGCTGGCTCGTCGTGGGTCTGGTGGCGTGGGCTGCCACTGATGCGTCGGCGCAGGTGCCGGATCGTTGTGCGAGTGTGCGGCCCGGCGGCGACATCCATTTTCGCCAGCAGACGCTGCGCGATACGCCGGATATCGAATCGCCTGAAATCCGACGGATCAACGCGCTGGTGTCGCTGGGCTGTTTCGACGACGCGAAGACGGCAATGAAGGCCTTCGTGGCTGCCCACCCCGCCGACTACAAGATTCGTTTCGTCCAGGCGCGCCTCAGCTGGATCGAGGAGGGCGACAGGGCGGGGCGCGAGGCCATGCGCAGTCTCGTCGAGGACCATCCGAACTTTGCGTCGGCGAAGGCGCTGCTGGCTTCCTTGTATCTGGATGAAGGCGAGACGGATCAAGCCAGCAAGTTGCTGGACGAGGTAGCCGCCACGAGTCCAAACGACCTGCGAGTGTTCCTGGGTCTGCTGAAGCTGGCAGCGCAGGACAAGCGGAGGGCCGACACGGTCAGGAATTTCGCCGAGGTATTGAACAATGCGGAGTTTCCGCCGTGGGCACGTGAAGCGGCAGCCATTCAGATAACACAATTTCCTGGCGCCTTCCCCTCGGACAAGGAAGCGGCGTATCGGGCACAGATGACCTTCGATTCGGCTACACCGTGGCATGTGAAGGCCTACGCCCTGGCTTTCTATCTTTACGATGAGGATCAAACCCGCAGGCCCGGCGAGCTGATCGACCTCATCAAGAAGTTGCAAGACGACCCCGGCAGCAAGCCTAAGCAAGTCGCGATCAACTTCATGCTGAGTGTGGCTTACCTGCGGCAGGCGGAAGCGATCGATCCGACGCCTACGCCCAGGAACGCCGATCTCATCAAGCTCGCCATCCAGACCACGGATCCGAACTTTCTGCGCGTGCCGCTGAAACAAGTGCCGCACTTCGCGGACCTGGTCAAGCTGCTGCCGGCTCCGCCGGAGCAGCCAGCGGACTCGAAATAGCGTGGGCGCAGCGTTGCGATCGCGCTCTAATCGTACGATGGCAGTGCCTGGAGCCAATCTTGCCGAGGCTGCGTGGCTGCGTGCCATGACTGACTTTCCGAAAGCGATCGTTAACCAGGCAATGGGCGCCGCCGGAGCGCGACGCTTGGTTCCTGTCGCTGGGAGTGCGGCGGGTAGGGCTTGCACTGCGGCGCCTGGCATTGGCAGAGCCGCAACTGGAGAGCGAACACTGCGTGGCTGGCCCTCGGAACTTGAAGGCTAGAGATACACGCTCGGCACCTAGGGATCGGCCGCCCCATGCGTGGGAATAAAAGGGCTATGCGCGGGGCTCGAAGCCTGGTGGGCGGAGAGTCAGGTCCCCATGCGCCGAGAAAATAGCTCGGTGTGCGCAGAGTCAGGTCTCCCTTTGCGCAGACAATATCTCGGCGTGCGGAGATTAGGTCCCTATGCGCGGAAATACTGTTGCGGTATGCGGAGAGTCAGGTCTCTATGCACTCAGACAATATCCCGGTGTGCCAAGAGTGCATCTCTAGTTGCCGAGAAAAAACTACCTGAAAAACGTACTTTTTTGCGATTTGCGGCGATTTTACACCATCCCCTCCCAACCCTCTTCGTGGGTCCAAAAGCCGGCGGGTCAAGACCCGCCCTACGCGCAACAATCGGTGGTCCCGAGCCCCGGCATACCTCGTTGGGCAGTCCGCGTTGGGCAGTTCGTAGGCTGGGCTGACAAGCCCAGCGTGCGCAACCTGTCAGGCCGCTGGGCTTTGCAGCCCAGCCTACGCGCTGCGGCCGAACTCACCGCCGACGTCGAGCGGCATCCGGGCGGCTTTCCTGTCACCGCGCGCAAGGGCTCCTGGCTGCATTTCGCACGCAAGTTCCTCGGCCGCCATCGGCAAATTGCTCCTGCATCTACCGGCATACGGTCCATCCATGGAGATAACCCGCCCTACGCAGGCTTGATCAGCGCGCCGATGCACGCAGCGCGCCAGAATCGCGCTCGAAACGCCCTGACGTTGGGCAGCCTCATTTGCGTACTTTTGTCCGTAGTACACAAAGCGGCATCGGCCTAGCCTGCAGCCTCCATCACGGAAGGAGGGCAGTCATGAGCAGTTCCAGCGTTATCGTTCGTACTCCGGATCGTTCGCCGAGCGGTGTGGCGCCGACGGTGCGGGTGGTGCCGGATTTCATGTTGGCGGTGCAGAAGGAGGGGGCGGCATTAGAGGCGTCCGCGGCCGCCTTGCTCGCGCTGGGTCTGCAGTTCCAGTTGAACGCGGCCAGCGGCGCGTTCTTTTCGGTCGAACACATCTCGGCCACCTGTGCCAATCAGGGCACGGCCACGGTGATCGGCGCCTGGTTGCCGGCGGCAGTGCAGGGCGAGAACCGCGAGTTCCTGTTGCAGGAGTTGGAGCAGATCGGCAATGCCACGCTGGATACCAGCACCACGCTGCTGCGCTTCTTCATCGCGCATCACGGGCTGAAGTCGCTGGTGGACACCGCTGCGCGCACGGCAGCGCAAGAGCTGGGTGTGTTTTTCGACGGCAGCGATGTCGAGCTCGATGCCGGCAAGGGCGAGATCACCACCGTGTCGCGCATTGCGCGGCGCCGCAACAACGGCAAGCACGGCGTGGTGATCAAGCTGAAGTGGGAAGAGGTCGGCTCGATCGACAACCGCGAGTTTCTGCCGTGCAATCCGCCCAAACGCGTGAAGGTGGAAACGGACACGCGCTTTGAGAAAATCGCCGACTGGCTGGACAAGCCGCTGGTGAAGCGCGGCATCTACGGCACCCTCGTCGACGCCGGGCTGTTTCCGGATCGCATTCCGCTGGCGGCGCCGGACGATCACGACAGCCTGGATGTGCTGTACAACTCGATCACGGTGCGCGAAACCGGTGAACTGGTGGGTCTGCATGTCGCGGCGCACGCACAACGCACGCAGAGTCGCCCGTGCATCGCCATCGATGGGCCCACACTGGTACAGGTGGCCGGCAGTTCCGTCCTGCCGCGCGCGAGCTACCGCATGCGGCCGCTGGATCTGCGCGAAGCGTTTCATGCGCAGCGCTGGTCCTCGCCCGACGCGCAGGTGCGCGTGTTGACCACGACCGGCCCCGCCACCGACCTGCAATTCGACATCGATCCGCTGCACTTGGCCACGCACCATTTCACGCTGGTGGCGGAGATCCAGGATGCGGACACCAACAACAGCGATCCCCAGCTGGGACGGCGCGTGACCAAGAGTCTGGCGATCACCGTGAAGGTGGTGTCGAGCGCGCAATCGCCGGGACACTGAGCACCGATACGGTGTGATCGCGCACGGACGCGTGATCGCAGCGGTGGCAACGAAGGCGCCTCGTCACCGGGGCGCCTTTTGGTTTTCGGCGCCCGGGATTGTAACGGCCACCATGGCTCACGTGGGTCTTGGACCCACCATCGCGTGCCGCCATCCGCGACGATGGCTTGCCGGGTAGGACTTTTCTGACGAGCGGATCGGTGCCGATGTCGTGTGATTCTGCGGCCCGCTTGCTAACCTAATGCGATGCCGCAAGCCGCTCGCGCCACTGCTGCCCAGAACCTCGTCGATGCCGGCCTGGCATCGGTATCGACCCTGCCCGGCGTGGGCCCGAGTCTGCGCGAGGCACTGGCGCGCCTGGGTCTTGAGCGCGTGCAGGACCTGTGGTTCCACCTGCCGCTGCGCTACGAAGATCGCACGCGCCTCACGCCGATCCGCGAATTGCGCGTGGGCGAGACGGCTCAGGTCGAAGGGCGCATCGAGGCCATCGAAAAAGGCTTTCGCTATCGCCCGCAGTTGCGCATCGCCATCGGCGATGACTCGCGCCAGACGTTGGTGCTGCGCTTCTTCCACTTTCGCGCAGCGCAGATCGAGGCGCTGCGCGTCGGTGCGCGCCTGCGTTGTTTCGGCGAAGCGCGCCATGGCGCGCAGGGCCTGGAGATGGTGCATCCGCAGTATCAGCAGCTGGCCGATGACGCTTCGCACGACACCGAGGATCGACTGACGCCGGTGTATCCGACCACCGAAGGCCTCGGTCAGAAACGCCTGGCTGGATTGATTCAAAAGGCCTTGCAGAAGCTGCCGGCGGAAGGGCAGCTGGAACTCATCCCGGCGCGGCTGCGCGAAGGTGTGCAGCTCGCATCGTTGCGCGAGGCCTTGCTCACCGTGCATCGCCCGGCACCCGATGCGGACACCGCGGCGCTGGAGCAGGGCACGCATCCGGCGCAGCAGCGCCTGGCGTTCGAGGAACTGTTGGCGCAACACCTGAGCTTGAAGCGCCTGCGCGCGCAGGTGCGTGCGCACGTGGCGCCGGTGTTGCGCGGCGCGGGTCAGTTGCGCAAGGGGCTCGTGCAAGCCTTGCCGTTTGCGCTGACACGAGCGCAGCAGCGCGTGGCCAAGGAAGTGGCGCGAGATGTCGGGGAGTCGCAACCGATGCTGCGCCTGGTGCAGGGCGATGTCGGTTCGGGCAAGACCGTGATTGCGGCGCTGGCGGCGCTGGATGCGGTGGAAGCGGGCTATCAAGTCGCACTGATGGCGCCGACCGAACTGCTGGCGGAACAGCATCTGCGAAATTTCCAGCGTTGGTTCGCGCCGCTCGGTGTCGACGTGGTGTGGCTCGCAGGCAAGGTACAGGGCAAAGCGCGACAGGCGGCGCTGGCGGCCGTGGCCGGTGGTGCCGGCGTTGCGATCGGTACGCACGCCCTGATGCAGGAAGGCGTGGCATTTAAGTCGCTGGGCCTGGCCATCATCGACGAGCAGCACCGCTTCGGCGTGCATCAACGCCTGGCGCTGCGCGACAAGGGCCGCGAGGGCGCGGCGGTGCCGCATCAATTGGTGCTCACCGCGACACCCATTCCGCGCACGCTGGCCATGACCGCGTACGCCGATCTGGACGTGTCGGTGATCGATGAGCTGCCGCCGGGGCGCACGCCGGTGGCGACGGTGGCGATTTCCAATGCGCGGCGCAGCGAAGTGATCGAACGCATCCGCGCCGGCTGCGCCGAAGGACGCCAGGCGTACTGGGTGTGCACCTTGATCGAGGAATCCGAGCAACTGCAGGCGCAGGCGGCGGAAGTGGCGCACGCGGAGTTGAGTCACGCGTTGCCGGAACTGCGCGTCGGCCTCGTGCATGGCCGCATGAAGGCGAAAGAAAAGCAGGCGGTGATGGATGCCTTCAAGGCTGGCGAGCTCAAGCTCCTCGTCGCCACCACGGTGATCGAAGTCGGCGTGGACGTGCCCAATGCCAGCCTCATGGTGATCGAGAACGCCGAACGCCTGGGCCTGGCGCAGTTGCACCAGCTGCGCGGGCGCGTTGGCCGCGGCAGCGTGGCCTCCAGCTGTGTGCTGTTGTATCAGCCGCCACTGGGTCAGCTGGCGCGCGAACGTCTGGCGGTGCTGCGCGAAACCAGCGACGGCTTCCGCATTGCTGAAAAAGATCTCGAGCTGCGCGGCCCCGGCGAAGTGCTGGGCACGCGGCAGACGGGGCAACTGGCCTTGCGCGTGGCCGATCTCACCCGCGATGCGCACCTGTTGCCCGCGGTACACCGTGTCGGTGAGGCGCTGTTGCGCGAACACGCCGAGGCAGCGGAATTGCTGGTGCAGCGTTGGATCGGTGGCGCTGCGCGCTTTGCCGGCGCTTGAGCTGCGCGCGGAGCTTCCGGCTGCCAGTTCACTTGTGCGCTGCTCAAGCCGCGGCTAGCGCAAACCCCATATTGCTGATCGAAAGATCCTTGCTCTGCGCAAGACGCAGCTTCGTTCCCAGCGCGGCGAAGTCGAGCTGTCCCAGCTTGTGTCGTGCTAACGCGCCCAGCGCGGACAGCGGGTTGGTGGCCGGCGAGAGACCGACGAATTCACAAGGCCACAGGCGCTGAGCCTTCATCCACGCAGAAAGTTCGTCGGGGCGGATGAATTTTTCCCACACGTGCACGTCACGCGGCACCATGCGCGTCAGGCGCCAATCCTGCGCGGCCTTGATGGCGATGAGCTTGCTGCGCAATGTGCGATTGATCGTATCGAACAGAAACACGCCGCCGGGACGCAGCACGCGTGCGATTTCGCCCAGTGCCTGTGCGGGATCGTCGACGTGCTCGAGCACATCGCAGCAACTGACCGCATCGAAGCTGTGCGCATCGAAGGGCAGGGCTTGCGCGCTGCCGTTCTGGTAGCGGATGTTCAAGCTGCCACGCTCGGCGTGCGCGCGGGCCGCGGCCAGAGTCGGTGCCGACTGGTCGATACCCGTGACGCTGAAACCCAATCGCGCGAACTCTTCCGCCAGCAGACCGCCGCCGCAGCCGACATCCAGCAGTTGCAGGCCTGCGGGATCGAGCTGCAGACCTTCCTTCAGCACGCGCTGGAAATAGGCGCTGCGGCCGGGATTGACCGAGGTGCGCAGCAACGCCATGAATCCGTCTTCGTCCCACCACGTACCGGCGATGCGGTCGTAGATGCCGTTGTCCACTTCACGCGCAGCGGTGCTCATGACTTGCGCGCCTTGGCTTTGGCCTTGCTCTCGCGCTTTAGCGGGCCACCCACCGGACAGAAGGTGGTGAGGAAGTCGTACAGCTTGGCCAGCATGTTCTGGTCGGCCAGGCTGTAGTGCACGAACTGGCCGCGGCGTTCGCTGCTGACCAGTCCCGCGTTCTCCAGCACCTTGAGGTGCTTGGACAGCGCCGGCTTGCTCATGTCGAAACGTTCGGCGATCTCGCCCGCGGTCAGCGAGGCCTCGGACAGGTACGAGAGGATCTTGCGGCGCGGGGTGGAACCCAGCGCCTCGAACACGGCTTCGATCTTCATTAAGCAATTAGCTATTTAGTTAATTAGCGAGTAGGGTAATCGGCAACGAATGCTTTGTCCACTCACCGAGGATCGACATGGAAACTCAACGCAAGCCCGCAGATTTGTGGCTGGTCTACGATGGCGAATGCCCGCTGTGCACCGCTTGGTGCAAGCGGGCGCGTGTGCGTGAAGCCGTCGGCGAATTGCATCTGGTCGACGCGCGCGAGCCCGGCGCGCTGATGGACGAAATCACCGGCCTGGGTCTCGATATCGATCAGGGCATGGTGCTGAAATTCGAGGACGTGATTTACTACGGCCCGGATGCGATTCGCATGATGAGCCTGCTCAGTACGCCGGCGGGTTGGTTCAATCGCGTCAACGCCGTGTTCTTCGGTGGTCCGCGCCGTGCGAACTTCTGGTATCCCGTCGGCAAGGCCTTCCGCAACCTCACTCTGAAGGTGCTCGGCATCAAGTACATCGACAACCTCGGCACGGCGCGCCGGTCGCAGGCGATGGACGTGGTTGGCACAAGGCACTGAATCGCCGACCGGCGGTATCCGGCGGGCGCCGAATGTGCGCCCGCCATCAGTTCAGGCCGGCAAAGCTTTGTCACACTGCCGGCAGTGGCCAGGTAGCGCAGCGCCGGCTTCGCCGCGCAGCGCTATAGTGGTGGCGTTTTGATGGGGGCAAGTCATGCTGATCCCGACCTTATTGCTCGCTTTGGCTGCGACCGACCCGGTGCCGCCGCCGGCCGATCACGTGCTCAATCCGCACTTCGATACGACCACCACGCCGTGGCGTTTCTTCCTGGATCAAGGCACCGGCGGCCAGCTGGACTGGGATAGTGTGCGCGGCGACCCAACGCCGGGCAGCGCGCATGTGGGCAACCTCTGGTACGGCGAGCGCTACGATTTGTGGGGGCAGTGCGTAACGCTCGCGCCGGGCGCGCTGCAGGTGCTGGGGCGCGTGGCTTCACAAACGCAGCCGGGCAATGCCTGCGAACTGCGTGTATCCGTCGTGGATCAACACGACTGCAACGTGGACGCACGTGTGCTGGCGAGCTACTTCGCGCGCAACACGCGCAACGATGGCACCTTCGAAGCACTCAGCGTGAGCGGCATCGCGCCGGCAGGCGCAGGCGCTGCATTCATCGCGCTGGGCCACGTGCGTGACACCTTCGCGCCGATCGGCGCCAGCGACTGCTGGTTCGACGAGGTGGGATTCGTCGGCGACGTGGTGTTCGCCGGCCACTTCGAACCCTGAGCGCGGCGCGGTCGCGTTCCGCCCGGACGCGTTTCCGGGCAAACTCGCCGCTGGTTCCAATAAAAACCACGCCCTCCATGGACAAGCCTTTGCTGCTGATCGACACCGATCCCGGTGTCGACGACGCCCTCGCCATCCTGATGGCGCATGACCGCGCACGCGTCGTTGCGCTGACCATTGCCGCCGGCAACGTGGGTCTCGCCCACACGGTGTCGAACGCGCTCAAGCTGCTCGAAGTCATCGGCGCGGACACGCCGGTATTTGCCGGCTGCCCGGTGCCGCTGGTGCTGCCGGCCGACGATGCGGCCTTCGTGCACGGCGCCGATGGCTTCGGCGATACCGGCTATCACAAGGCCAAACGCAGCGCGGAACGCGAACACGCGGCGCTGGCGATGCTGCGCCTGTCGCACGAGCACGCCGGCAAGATCACCTTCGTGTGCCTGGGCCCGCTGACCAATCTGGCACTGGCCCTGCGACTGGATCCCACGCTGCCGCAGCGCGTGCCGCGCCTGGTGGTCATGGGTGGCGCGGTGACCGGGCGCGGCAACACCTCAGTGCCGACGGAATTCAACATCGGTTTCGATCCGGAAGCCGCGCACATCGTGTTCGCCGGCTGGCCGCAGTTCGAGCTGGCCGACTGGGAAGCCACGGTGCGCCACGGCTTCGAGTTCGAAGATTTCGAGCGCTGGCTTGCCGCCGATGACGATCGCGCGCGTTTCTATGCGGCAATCTCGCGGCGCACGCGCGAATGGACGCGGGCACGGGCGCGGCCGCGCATGCTCGCGGCCGACGCGCTGGCCATGGCGGTGGTGCTGGAGCCGGCCATGGTCACGCAACAGGAAACGCGCCACGCGGAAGTGGAACTCAACGGTCGCAGCACGCGTGGCGCGACCGTGGTGGACTGGGAAGGCCGCAGCGGCAAGGCGCCCAACGTGCGCATTGCCCTGGCGGTGGATCAGTCGCGCTTCGAGGCCCTGGTGAGATCGGCGTTGGGCGCCGGCTGAGCCGCTGCACAGTCGGAGGCATTGCGCAGGCGCACTTCGGTCTGCGGATAGGCGATCTCGATGCCGCGCGCCTTGCATTCGCGCAGGATGGCGCCGTGCAGGTCGTTGCGCACCGAATTGCGTTCCAGCACGTCGGCCACGAACACGCGCAGCTCGAAATCCAGCGTGCTCGCCGCCAACGACAGGCACCAGCAATTGGGCGGCGGTTCCTTCAGCACCTTGGGGTGTGCGCGCGCGACTTCCAGCAGCATCGCGCGTACCTCATCGGGGTCGCTTTCGTAGCCGACGCCGAGCTTGATCACCATGCGCGTGGTGGCGTCCGACAGCGTCCAGTTAGTGAGCTTCTCGGTGATGAAGGTCTTGTTCGGGATCAGCACTTCGCGGTGATCCCAGTCGACCACGGTGGTGGCGCGCGTGCGGATCCTCGACACGGTGCCTTCGATGCCGGCGATGGTGATGACGTCGCCCACGCGCATGGGGCGCTCGAACAGCACGATCAGGCCGGACACGAAGTTGGCGAACACTTCCTGCAGGCCGAAGCCGAGGCCGACGGTGAGGCCGGCGGCCATCCACTGCAGCTGGCTCCAGCGCAGGCCGAGCAGCGACAGACCGAACAGCGTGCCGACGATGACGATGGCGTAGCGGCACACCGCCGTGATCGCATAGCGCGTGGGCGCATCCACTTCGAGCCGCCGCAGCACGCCGATTTCCAGGAGGCCCGGCAGGTTGCGTGTGCCGATCCAGGTGAGCATCAGCGCCACCGCGGCGAACAACAGCTGCCGCAGGTTCACTTCGTACACCTGCTCCTTGCCGTCGAGCTGATACGTCGTGCTCCAGGCGTGCAGGTGACCCAGATAGGAAAGCGCCGGGGCCACTTCCGCCCACACCCACAGCAGCACGCCGCCGAGCAGCAGCGCCGTCACCGCGCGCAGCAGGCGGCGCGTCTGCAGATTGACGCTGGCCAGCGTGATGGCTTCGTCTTCCGGCGACAGTTCCGGGCGCGATTCCAGGTCTTCGTCCTCGCGCGCCGGTTCTTCTTCGCGTCGTTCCAGGGCGCGTTTCAAGGCAAGCCGACGCTCGCCCAGCACCAGCCAGCGCATGGCCATGCCGTGCAGCATGGCGATCCCCAGCAACGCGATCAGCGATTCGACCAGGTGCACGGCGAAGCTGACGGCGGTGAGGTAATAACCGGCCAGCGCCAGCGCGATCAGGCACAGTTGGAAAACAACGATCGACAAGCGCAGCAGCTGGCGCAGACGGATCGGCTCGCGCGTGGCCACGCGCTGCGCCCACAACGCCCCGGGCGCGAGTGCGCGCCACGCCAGCCAGGCGAACGTGCCGGCGGCGAGCACGAACACGGCGCGCCCCAGTCCTGCATTGAGGCGGTCGTCGGCGAAGACACTCTCGCCGCTCCAGAACAACACGCCGACCACGAACTGCGCGGGCAGCAGCACCCAGGTGAATCCGCGGCGCAGCGTGTCGAGCGCGGTCCGCCGTGCCTGCGCCCAGCGGAAATGCATCACCGCCAGCCCCTTGTCCACCGTGAGCCAGCGGGTGAAGGACAGGGCGGCCAGCGGTGCGACCAGCGTGCTCAGCGTGGAGCCGATGGCGTCGCTGAAGGCGTAGCCGGGTTCGGCGGCGTGCAGCCACAGGCGCGCCAGCAGCCACACTGCCAGTGGCAGCGGCAGGCTCGCCAGCAGCGTCAGGATGAGCGCCTGGCCGCTGAAGCGGTAGCGGTCGGTGCGGATTCGTCGCATCGGCGTGGCGATGGCGTCGAGTTTTGCCGGCACGCGACGACGCAGCACCAGCAGGGCGACGATGGCGAATAGTCCGGCGGCGCTGAGCAGGGGCCGCGCGGCAGCGGTCTGCATCACGCGCTTGCCCGACTCCCACCAGCGCGTCGGACGCAGGAATTCCACCGTGCCCATGCCGATGTCGGCGAGCCAGCGCATATCCACCGCCGTATGACTCGGCGTCCACAGCAGGCGCTCGTCGAGCTTGTCGCGCAGCGTGGCGGTGGCGGTGGTGCGCGCACTCAATGCCTGCTCGGCGTCGCCCAAGGCTTCGGTGAGGCGCGTCTGCGCGACGATCAGGCGCGGCAGCACTTCGGCGCGCGTGTTGAGCAGGCGCAGCAGGGCCGGCTGCAGCGCCGCGTCCTGTGTATCGCTGCCTTCGGCGCGGCGGCGCAGTTCGGCCTGCACCAACGCCGGGGGATCTTCCAGCGCCGTCGCCATTTCGCGCAGATCGATCAGGCGCATGCGCGCCTGCGCCAGTTCGGTCTGCCGTTGCGCCAGCTCGCGCTGCAGCTGTCCCAGCGGCTTGAGCTTGCGCCGCTCGGCCAGCAGGATCAGGCCGACCGCTTCAGCGGACGCGCCACCCACCTTGAGGCGATCATTGGTGTTCTGCAGGGCCTGCTCGGTGTCGCGGCGCGAACGGCTGTCCTCGTCGCGCAGGCTGCGCACTTCACCCAGCCGGGTAACGGCGCGCGCCAGTTCCTCTCCCAGCGCCACGTTGGCGGCGGCGGCGTCGACGAGCGCGCGCGGCGATGATTCCAGCGCGGCGGCTTCGCGCTGCAAGCGTGCGTTGAGCTCGCCCACGGCGGCGGAAGTCCGGTCCAGCACCAGTGCCTGCAGGCGTTCGACCTTTTGCTGCTGCAAGGTAGCGTCGTGCTGACGCTCGCGCAGGCGCGCGGACGCATAGCGCAGGCGCGCTTCGTAACTGCCGAGTTCTTCTTCCAGGCTGGCCACGCGTGTCTGCGCACGGCGCAACGCCGCGGATTGGCGCAGTCGTTGCGCCTGCGCGAGCGGGGCGGGTGTATTCGGTGCAGAAGCCGATGACGTCGGCATCAAGTCCAGAGCGCCCTGCGCCTCTTTGAGCTCGTCGCGCAGGCTGCCGGGACGGTCGAACAGCGCGGCCAGTTCGCCCTGCTGTGCGGAGACCGCATTGCGTGCATCGACCAGCGCCGTGCGGGCGGCTTCCAACAGGCCTTCCAGCTGCTCCAGCGGGGCGCGTTGCGGCAGCGTGGCGCGCCAAGTACGCAGCGTCGCGCTGTCGTCTTCGCTCAGGCGTTGCTCCAGTGGCGCCAGATCGTCGGCCGAGCGCTGCGCCTGCGCGCGCAGGCCGCGCCAGGTCTCGACTTGCTGGTCGGCCTGCTCCTCGTCGGCCAGCGCGGCGGTCAGCAGGTCTGTGCTTTCCTTGCGCTGCGCTTCGGTCAGGCCCGCCTGGCGCGGCAGGGCAACCTGGGCTGCACGCACGGCGTCGCTCTGGCTGGCCTGCCAGGAAGCGGGGTCAGGCGCGGCGGCCAGGGCGGCGGTGGCGACAAGGGACAATAGGAGCACGGAGGTGCGCAGCATGGTCGATCCGGAAAACCAAAGCATGGCAGTGACTTGGCGATGAGGGCGGGGCGGCGAGCGGCGCCCGCGGCGAGTATGGCGCGCGGAAAGTCTAGTTCGCTTGCGCCACGACCCGTTGGGACGCTACCATAATCGTCTTTCGCCGAACTTTTGCGAGCTACGACCATGAAAGCCGACATCCATCCCAAGTACCAAGCGGTGGTGTTCCAGGATGTCACCTCCGAATTCTCCTTCCTTACCAAGTCGACGATGACGAGCAAGGAAAAGATCAAGTGGGAAGACGGCCAGGAATATCCGCTGATCAAAGTGGACGTTTCCAGCGCCTCGCACCCGTTCTATACCGGCAAGCACAAGGTTGCCGACGTCGGTGGCCGCGTGGACAAGTTCCGCCGCCGCTACGGCTCCGCCAAGTAAGTTTCGCCAGCGTTTCGCGGCACGCCCCAGCGGCGTGCCGCCGCTTTCCTGCAGGTGCCGCCGCACACATCGTTGTGCCGCATTCGCGCGCGCCTCTGCCGTCCTTCGGGCTGGCCCTCCCTGATTGAAACCCGGCGACAACCGTGTCGCGCGCTGGCGTTCGCCTGCAGCGCAATACGCGCGCGCATGCGCTTTCGCGCGGCCTTTTGACGCTCGATGCGTCACGCAGATTCAAACGCGTGTGCGATAATTCATGCCTTGCACAAGGTTTCGCCTAGCGCGAAGCCGGGAAGCGGGCCGTTCGCCCGTGTTGAATCCGATCCGCCGTGTTTCTGCACGGTGTCGCAGCCAAGGAGCCTGCCGTGTCCGACAAGACCGTCGTTCTGACCGATTCCGCCAACAACCGCAGCGCCACGCTGCCCGTCGTCAGCGGCACCTTGGGTGATCCCGCCTTCGACATCGGCAAGCTCAACAAGGACACCGGATACTTCACTTACGACCCTGGTTTCATGTCCACCGCGGCGACCAAGAGCGCGGTGACCTTCATCGATGGCGATGCCGGCGTGCTGTTGTACCGCGGCTATCCGATCGAGCAGCTGGCCAAGCATTCGAGCTTCCTCGAAGTGGCCTATCTCCTGATCAATGGTGACTTGCCGGGCAAGACCGACTTCGCCAAGTTCGAACACGAAGTCACGCATCACACGATGATGCGCGAGTCCCTCAAGAACTTCTTCCAGGGCTTCCACTACGACGCGCACCCGATGGCCATGCTGATGGCGGCCGTGGGTTCGCTGGCGGCCTTCTATCACGATCACCTGGACATCAATGATCCGGTGCAGCGCAAGCTCGCCGCGGTGCGCCTGATCGCCAAGATGCCGACCATCGCGTCGGCGGCCTACCGCTACTCGATCGGCTGGCCGATCCGCTATCCGCGCAACAACCTCGAGTACTGCACGCGCTTCCTGCACATGATGTTCGAGGTGCCGAGCGAACCGCTGGATCTCAATCCGGTGGCGGCCAAGGCGCTGGATCTGCTCTTCATCCTGCACGCGGATCACGAGCAGAACGCGTCCACTTCGACGGTGCGCCTGGTCGGTTCCACCGGTGCCAATCCCTACGCCTGCGTGGCCGCCGGCATCGCCGCGCTGTGGGGCCCCGCGCACGGTGGCGCCAACGAAGCCGTGCTCAAGATGCTGGATGAGATCGGCGACGCCAAGAACGTCGGCAAGGCGGTGGAAAAGGCCAAGGACAAGAACTCGGGCTTCCGCCTGATGGGTTTTGGTCACCGCGTGTACAAGAACTTCGATCCGCGCGCGACCATCATCCGTGAGATGTGCCACAAGGTGCTGGGCGAGCTGGGCGTGCAGGATCCGATGCTCGATGTGGCGATGGAGCTGGAACAGGCCGCGCTCAAGGACAGCTATTTCATCGAGCGCAAGCTGTATCCGAACGTCGACTTCTATTCCGGCATCATCTACAAGGCGCTGGGCATTCCCACGGAAATGTTCACCGTGATGTTCGCCATCGCGCGCACGGCCGGCTGGGTCGCGCATTGGCTGGAGCAGCATGAAACGCCGGACGCCAAGATCGGCCGTCCGCGCCAGATCTACACCGGTGCGGTGAACCGCGACTACGTGGCGATCGACAAGCGCTGAAAGATCAGCAAGAAAAAAGCCCGCGAAAGCGGGCTTTTTTCTTAGGGACTAGTTGCTAGTGGCTAGGGCGCAAGGACATGAGCCTTGTGCAACCGTCTAGATTCCGCACCCTAGCGACTAGTCCCTAGTCCCTAGTCCCTAGTCCCTAGTCCCTAGTCCCTAGCCTCTGCTTCATCCAACAGCGTTTCCAACGCACCCAGGCTCGCGCGCTTCATGGGCTTGTCGCTGATGCGATCCTGTGGCGCCTGGCGCAGCAGATGGGTGGGCAGCAGCGTCAGGTCGACGGCGATGTCGTCGGCGCTGAACAGATAAACCGGAAATTCCTCGACATCGTCCGGGCCGAAACGCAGGCGCCGTTCGCTCTGATCGAACGGAATGGCTTGTTCGTGCAGCAGTCGCGGCAGCGCTTCCGGATCGTCGCTGAAAAGATGCAGGCACACGGCCGAGTGTTCGTCGGCCGAGCCGTCGAGCACGGCGCCGACCAGGCGCGGCTCGAAGCGCGCAAAGAAACGCATCGCCTCGCGCGCCACTTCACGCTTGTGTTGCAGCAGCGCCGGCTGCGTGTCGGACTGGAACAGGCGCAGATGTTCGCGCCGCGCCGCCTCGATCTCGCCGTTGCGCGGCAGGTCATTCTCGTTGTGCAGGCCAAGACTGTGCGCCGCCTTGAGCTTGGCCTGGTGGTAGTCGCGGATGCCGTGCTCGGCCATCAGCCGCGCCGCTTCCACGGCGATGCGGCGACGGTTCTGCTGCTGCCGGTCGAGCTGGTGCTGGCGATGGTCGTGGTTGTTGCGCATCGTTGACTTGCGGTTTCGCGGTAGCTGGCTCGACGTTCGCGCAGGGCTCCCCCGCGCGAATCGCACACACGTCGATCACGCCTGCTCAGAAGATGTCGTACGCCTCACGCGTATGTCCCTCGTTCTCCTCGTCCTGCTGTTCCTGCTGCGTGGCGAGTCGCTCGATGTCTTCGTTCTTGAACACTTCCAGCATGGCGCCGGGATCGTCGCTGGAAGCCAACGTGCCGCTGACGGGATCGATGCGCGCGGTGGAAACGCCGGCGGGCATGGCAAAGGGATGCTCGGGCACGCCGTCCATCGCCACGCGCATGTAGTCGATCCAGATCGGCAACGCCACTTGCGCGCCGAACTCGCCCTTGCCGAGCGAAGTGAAATCGTCGAAGCCCACCCAAACGGTGGTGACCAGGCTGTCGTTGAAGCCGTTGAACCAGCCGTCGCGATGTTCGTTGGTCGTGCCGGTCTTGCCCGCGAGATCGTTGCGCTTGAGGATCATCGCCTTGGCACCGGTGCCACGCTTCACTACGTCGCGCATCATCGAGCTGACGAGATAGGCATTGCGTGCATCGATGGAGCGCGGCGCCAGGCGCGGCTGGCCGGGTGCGGGATCGGCAGCGGTGGCAGCGGCCTGCGCATTGCCGATCGGCGACAGACGCATGGGGTTGGCCGGCAGCACGGGAGCGCCAGCCTGCGCGCCTGCCTGCAGGCGCGCGTCCTCGAGCAAGCGCTGTGGGCACTGCTGGCACGCCGTCACGGGCTTGGCCTTGTATACAGGGTTGCCGTCGCGATCGGTGATGGACGCAACGAAGTAGGGCTCGACCAGGAAGCCGCCGTTGGCGAATACGGAATAGCCGCGCGCCATCAGCAACGGCGACACCGACGCGGTGCCCAGCGCCATCGACAGGTTTTCCGGCAGCGCTTCCAGCGGCAGACCGAAGCGCGTGACGTACTCGCGCGCGTAGCGCACGCCGATGGCGTCGAGCAGGCGCACCGATATCAGGTTCACCGACTTGACCAGGGCCTCGCGCAGGCGCATCGGGCCTTCGAATTTGTCGTCGTCGTTGGACGGCGCCCACACACCATCCGGTTTGGACGGATCGGGGAAGACGATAGGCGCGTCGTTGAGGATCGAGGCGGGCGTGAAACCGTGCTCGAACGCTGCCGAGTAAAGGAACGGCTTGAAACCGGAGCCCGGCTGGCGCGCACTCTGCGTGGCGCGGTTGAACTTGCTGCGCGCGAAGCTGAAGCCGCCGACCAGTGCACGGATGGCGCCGTCCTGCGGATCGAGCGACGCCAGTGCTGCTTGCGCCGCCGGAATCTGCGCCAGCTCCCACTTGTCTTCGGCGGTGCGCACCACGCGCACGATGTCGCCGACCTTGAGTGCCGCGTCCACCGTCTTGGGCGCTGCGCCGCGGCTGTTTTCGTTCTGGTAGGCGCGTGCCCACTGCACGGCAGCGACATCCAGCGACACGCTCTGGGTGTCCTCCAGATAGATCGTCGCGTGATCCTTGGCCGATTCGGTCACGATACCCGGCACCAGTCCGGCCACGCTGCGGAAGTTGGCGAGGTGCTTGTCCCATTCTTCCTTGCCGGCGTCGGCGCTGAGCTCGACGTGCGCTTCGGGGCCGCGGTAGCCGTGGCGTTTGTCGTAGGCCATCAGGTCGTCGCGCAGCGCGTTGTTCGCTGCTTCCTGCAAACGACTGTCGAGCGTGGTGATGACGCTGTAGCCGTCGTTCAGCGCTTCGCTGCCCAGGCGATCGAGCGCTTCCTGGCGCACCATCTCTGCCAGATAGGGCGCGTCCACCTCGATCGGCGGCTCATGCGGATAGGAGCGATCGGCTTCCGCGTTCGCTGCCTTGAATTCCTCGGGCGAGATGAACTTGTTCTCCAGCATGCGCTGCAATACGTAGTCGCGACGTTCCGTCGCGCGCTTGCGGTTGAACAGCGGATTGCCGGTGGAGGGGAACTTGGGCAGCGAGGCGAGCATGGCGCACTCGGCCAGGCTCAGCTGCTCCATCGTCTTGCCGTAATAGAACTCCGCGGCCGCGGCGACGCCGTAGGAGCGATTGCCGAGGAAGATCTTGTTCAAGTACAGCTCGAGGATCTCGTCCTTGCTGAGTGCGCGCTCGATGCGGAAGGACAGGAAAATCTCCGTGACCTTACGCGTGAGACTGACTTCCGAGCTCAGAAAGAAATTGCGTGCGACCTGCTGCGTGATCGTGCTGCCGCCGGGCACGTGCAGACTGCCTTTGGCAATCATCAGGCCGACCGCACGCAGGAAGCCCTGGTAGTCGATGCCGGGATGGTCGTAGAAGTTGGCGTCTTCCGCCGCAAGAAAGGCGTTTTTCAGCTTCGCAGGCACCTCGGCGATGTGCACCGGCATGCGGCGCGTCTCGCCGAAGGTGGCTACCAGCTTTCCGTCGGAGGTGTACACTCGCAACGGAACCTGCAACCGCACGTCACGCAGAGTCTCTACGGAAGGAAGACGAGGGGAAATCAGCCAGTAGGCGATGCCTATGGCTGCAGCGCCCAAGAGGACGCCGCTGAGAGCCAGAATTAGGGCCCAGCGAAGAAGACGTCGGAGGAATCCGCGCATGTTGAACCGGGATTGTGATGGCAGTCAATGTTGCTGCGACCGGGTGCAGAGTATAGATCGTGGCGTCTTCCGCCCGATAGCCGCGGTTTCCGCAGGCCAGCCCGAGGCTGAAAAATAAAGCACAGGGAATTCAACGACTTAACGAGATGTTATGTCGACGTTGCGTAACAGTTAACTTTCGGATTTAATGTAGCTGCGCATCTTTCGCTCGTAAGAGCGCGTGGGAAGGGGAAAAAAGTGGGCCTGCTCAGTCCTAAAGCGCCGCCACTCATCGGGGTCGACATCAGTTCGACCGCCGTAAAGCTTTTGCAGCTCAGCCAGTCAGGTGGGCGCTATCGCGTGGAGCATTACGCGGTAGAACCGCTGCCGCCGAACGCGGTAGTGGAGAAGAACATCGTGGAAGTCGAAGCAGTTGGCGAGGCGATCCGTCGCGCGCTCAGCCGTTCCGGCACCAAAACCAAGTTCGCTGCGGCGGCAGTTTCCGGTTCTGCGGTGATCACCAAGGTGATCCCGATGCCGGCCGACTTGGGCGCTGATGATCTCGAAAGCCAAATTGAACTCGAAGCCAATCAGTACATCCCGTACCCGATCGAGGAAGTAAGCCTCGACTTCGAGGTGCTGGGTCCGGTGAAAGACAACCCGGAAATGGTGAATGTGCTGTTGGCGGCATCGCGCACCGAGAACGTGGACCTGCGTGTGGCCGCGCTCGATATGGCCGGCCTCGGCGCCAAGATCGTCGATGTCGAAGCCTTTGCGATGGAAAACGCGTTCGGCCTGATCGCCGACCAGCTCGCCGTGCCCAAGGATGCGGTGGTGGCGGTGGTCGATGTCGGCGCAACGATGACCACGCTGATTGTGCTCAAGAATCAGCGCACCATTTACTCACGCGAGCAGGTGTTCGGTGGCAAGCAGCTGACCGACGAGGTCATGCGGCGCTACGGCCTGTCGTACGAGGAATCCGGTCTGGCCAAACGTCAGGGCGGCTTGCCGGAATCCTACGAGATCGAAGTGCTGGAGCCGTTCAAGGAAGCGATGGTGCAGCAGATCAGTCGTCTGTTGCAGTTCTTCTTTGCCGGCAGCGAGTACAGCAAGGTTGATCAGGTGGTGCTGGCCGGCGGCTGCGCGTCCATTCCAGGCGTGGCCGATATGGTGGAAGAACAGCTCGGCGTGCCGTGCCTGGTGGCCAATCCGCTCGCGAACATGTCGCTGTCGTCACGCGTGCAGGCACAAACGCTGGCGCAGGATGCGCCGGCGCTGATGATCGCCTGCGGCCTTGCGCTGAGGAGCTTCGACTGATGGCCAAGATTAATCTACTTCCCTGGCGCGCCGATCGGCGCAAGCAGCGCCAGCGCGAGTTCTACACAATGCTCGGCGGCGCCGCCATCGCGGCGGTGATCGCATTGGGTCTCGGCATCTTCTGGATGAATGCGCGCATCGAAAACCAGAACGATCGCAACGATTACCTGCAGGCGCAGATCAAGGAAGTCGACAAGAAGATCGAAGAGATCAAGGAACTCGACAAGACCAAGAGCAAGCTGCTGACGCGCAAGCAGGTGATCGAGCAGTTGCAGTCGGATCGCTCGCAGATGGTGCATTTGTTCGATGAACTGGTGCGCACGATTCCCGACGGTGTTCGCCTGGCGCAGATCAAGCAGGCCGGCGACACGCTCACTTTGGAAGGCGTGGCGCAATCCAATGCCAGCGTTGCGACCTATATGCGCAACCTAGAGGTATCGCCCTGGATGGGTCACGCGGAACTCGGCAAGACCGAAGCCAAGCGCGACGACAAGCGCATGCCTTATACGTTCAAGCTGGACGTGAAACTGCGCAAGCCTGGTGCTGAAGGCGAGTCCGGCAACACGGATTCATCCGGTGCGCCCGCCGCCCCCGGCACGCCCGGTACGACCCCAGCCACGCAACCGGGAGCGAAGTCATGAAGAGATCAGACTTCGATTTCAGCGGTCTGGACACAACAAACCCCGGTGGTTGGCCCAAGGGGGTCAAAGCCGTGTTCTGCTTGCTGCTGGCGTTGGTGATTCTGCTCGGAGGCTGGTGGTTCAAGATCAGGGACCAGCAGGGAGAACTGGAAGGCGCCCAAAGCCGCGAACAGTCGCTGCGTACCGAGTTCGCCACCAAGCAGGCCAAAGCCGTAAACCTGCCCGCCTTGAAGCAGCAGCTGGAAGAAATGAAGGACATGCTGCGGCAAATGCTGCGGCAGCTGCCGAGCAAGACGGAAATGCCCGAGCTGCTCGTGGACGTGTCTCAGACTGCGCTTTCTTCCGGTATCGAGAACGAACTGTTCCAGCCGGGAGCCGAGGTGGTGAAGGAGTTCTACGCCGAAAAGCCCATCACCTTGCGCATGGTCGGCACCTATCACCAGTTCGGCAGCTTCATCAGCGGCGTGGCTTCGTTGCCGCGCGTGGTGATCCTGACGATGCACGATGTGTCCCTGAAGCCCAGCGCGCCGGCCGGCAACGCGAAATCGACGGTACCGCCAGGTGCGCTCACGCTGGAGGGAACCGTCAAGACTTATCGCTATGTCGAGGACGATGAAGCACCGGCTAAGCCCGCGACCGGCCCTGCTGGCGCCAAGCCGGCAACACCGGCACAACCGCAGGGGGGTAAGTGAACATGCGCTTCCGAATTGCGCTCGTTTCCTGCCTGAGCATGGCCGTTCTGTCCGGCTGCACGCTGGGCAGAGGCGACCTGGAACAATGGGTGGCAGCCGAAAAAGCCAAGAAAGGCGCGCCTCTGGATCCGTTGCCGGTGGTGAAGACCTTCGAAACCTTCGAATACAAGGACCAGGATCTACGCGATCCTTTCAGTCCGAGTGTTGAAGAGCAGCGTGCCGAAGAAGCGGCATCGGCCGGCGGCGCCAATGCGCCGGATCCGACTCGCACACGTGAGCCGCTGGAAGCCTCGCCGCTGGACAGCTTGATGATGGTTGGCACGATCGGTACTGGCAATGCCGTCGAAGGCCTGGTGAAGGACGCCGACGGCGTCGTTCACCGTGTACACACGAACAACTACCTTGGCCAGAACTATGGCCGCATTACGTCGATTGCCGAAGACCACATCGAACTCGTCGAGCTGATTTCCAATGGCTCGGGTGGCTGGATGGAGCGTCAAGCCTCGATCGCTCTGGGTGAAAAATAAGAGGACCCTTGGGGGTGAATTTCATGACCACGACAGCTGCCAAGTACCAGGGACGTGCGTCCAAGCCCGTCCTCCGCAGGGCCTCGATGCATCGTTGCGCCGCCCTTCTGATCGCCAGTCTTGCCTGGGCCGGTAACGCCTGGGCGGAAAATGTGCTGGAAAAGATCAGCTACAACGCCATGCCCGGAGGCAAGGTAGAGCTCACCCTGAAGCTCTCAGGCAGCCCGGCCGCGCCCCAGGTGTTCACAACCGATACGCCTCCGCGCATCGCGCTTGACCTGGCCGATACGCGTAATGCGGTGAGCGACCGGAACATCGACGTCAATACCGGGGCGACCACCAGCGTTTCAGCGGTCGAAGCAGCCGGTCGCACGCGCGTGGTGATCGATCTGGTGCGCCCATCGAGCTATGAAACACGCATCGATGGCAACAGCCTGGTCGTGACGGTCGCCAACGGCATCACCGGTTCTGCCACGACGACTGCGATGGTCGGCAATGACCCCAGCAAGTCCGTCGCTACCGGCAACACGGAAATCGGCAATGTCGACTTCCGCCGCGGCAAGAACGGCGAAGGGCGCATCATCATCAGCTTCTCCAGCGAGGGAGCCAGCGCCGACGTCCGTCGCGAAGGCGACAAGGTGCTGCTGGATCTGTACAACGCCAAACTGCCTGCCAGTCTTGCGCAACGGTTGGATGTATTGGACTTCGCCACGCCGGTGCAGTTCGTCGAAACCCGCGCGCGCGGTAACGGCGCACGCATGGAAATCACGGTAAAAGGCCCGTTCGAGCAGCTCGCCTACCAGACCGGCAACGAATATGTCGTCGAAATCGCCCCCAAGCAGGTGGTCGACAAGGCGAAGAAGGGCCCGAATGAAGAGCCCGAATACAACGGCGCCCGCGTCACCTTCAACTTCCAGGACATTCCGACGCGCTCGGTCCTGCAGCTGATCGCCGACGTTTCCGATCTGAATATCGTGGTGGCCGACAGCGTCAAGGGCAATGTCACGCTGCGCTTGGTCAATGTCCCCTGGGATCAGGCGCTGGATCTGGTGCTGCAGGCCAAGAGCCTGGACAAGCGCCGTCGCGGCAACGTGATCTGGGTGGCACCGCAAGATGAGATTGCGAAGTACGAGCAGGCCAAGGAAGACGCCCGCATCGCACTGGAACAGCGTGTTGAACTGCAAACCGCCTACATCGCCATCAGCTACGGCAAGGCCAAGGATATCGCCGCGTTGCTGACGGAAGGCAAGCAGGCACAGGGCGCAGGTGGTGCTGCTGCGGCCAGCGGCGCGCAGAGCACGCGCGGCTTGCTCTCTCAGCGCGGCAGCGTCACGTTCGACGAAAGAACCAATACGCTGCTGGTCAACGACACGCCAGATAAATTGCGCGAGGTGCGCGAGCTGATCGCCGTTCTCGATCGCCCCGTGCAACAGGTGCTGATCGAATCGCGCATCGTGATCGCCAACGACGATTTCGCGCGTGAGCTCGGTGTGAAATTCGGTGTGAGCGGCGGATACGAAGATCGTCATGGCAATGTGGTGACCACGGCTGGGTCCGCCGCTGCCACTGACCGCATGAACAACCTCGCCCTGATCAACCGCTTTGCCGGTGGCCGCGGCCTGCCTGTCACGATTCCCGGGCAGACGCCTTCCGGTATCGCCGCGCCGCCGCTGAACGAGCGCCTGAATGTGAACATGCCTGCGGCATCGCCTGCCGGCGCGTTCGGCTTGGCGATTCTCGGCGCCGACTATCTGCTCGATCTTGAGCTTTCGGCGGCGCAGACCGAAGGCCGCGGAGAAGTGATCTCCAGCCCGCGCGTCATCACCGCCAACCAGCAGGAAGCCGTGATCAAGCAAGGCCAGGAAATCGGCTATGTCACCTTCCAGGCCTCAGGTAGCGGCGCCGGTCAGGCGACCGTGCAGTTCAAAGATGCGGTGCTCGAACTGCAGGTCACGCCAACCATTACGGCCGATTCGCGCGTGTTCCTGGCATTGAAGGTGAAGAAGGACAACATCGCCCAGTTGGTGGCCAATCCGGGCGGCGGCTTCGTGCCGCAGATCGACAAACGCGAAATCAACACCTCGGTGCTGGTCGACAACGGGCAGACGGTCGTGTTGGGTGGTGTCTACGAAGTGCAGAAGCGCGAGGACCTCAAGAAGGTTCCTTTCCTCGGTGACATTCCGGGCGTCGGTAGCTTGTTCCGCAACAATGCGCGCAAGAACACCAAGGCCGAATTGTTGATCTTCGTCACGCCGCGAATCCTCAACGAGAGCCTGAAATAAGGCCGATAGCAGAGTCGCCGTGAATACCGCGGCGACACGACAGTAATTGCAGAACATATGCGAGCTTGGAGAGACGATATGAAAGCCTTGAGCAAATGCCTCGGGTTGCTGGTGACGAGTCTGGCTCTGGCCAGCTGCGGCGGCGGTGGAGGCAGCGGCAGTCACTCCGCTTTCGAGCCGACGACCAGCGGAAGCTTCACCATCAATAATGTCTCCACGCAACTGCCGGTCAATCTGACGGGCGTGGGGCCATATATGGGTTCTCCGTACATGTCGGAGGTGGCGGTTACCTGGCGTCGGCCCAATGGTGACCTGCAGCTTGGCCAGAAGGTCAGCGTCGCCATCGCCCCCGTCGAAGTGGCTGCATTCTCGACCCTCGATAACCCGGCCACGGACATCGTGTTCAACGATGACGGCAGTTATAAGAAGGGCAACGAATTCCTCGACATCCTGGGCTCAGGCCCGGTGGACGCGAGTAACGGTGTCGCCACTATCTTTGTGCACGCGGGTGCGCGCCCGGGCGTGGCAACGCTCACCATTTCGGGCAAAGCGCCCGATTCGAATGAGACGATCACCAAGACGATCACCTTTACCGTAACGGCGTCAACACCGCCGCTGCCGGCCACCATCGGCCTGGATGCGTCGCCGCGCAACGTGTACGTGCAAGGTTCTGGTGGCAATAACATTTCTTCGATCGTTGTGCAGGTAGTGGACGGCACGGGTAACAATGTTCCTGACCCGGTTTCGGGCAATACCGCGTTCAACAACGTGCAGTTGGAAGTCGTCGGGACGGCCGGTAGTGGCACCTTGACCGCCAACGCCGCGGCCGGCGGAGCGCAGACAGCCGCAACGGTGAAGACCCGCACCATTCGTGGCGCCGCGGGCGCGACCTACACCGCAGGTAACGTGCAGGGTCCAATGCAGATCCGTGTTACGGCCGATGCAGCCGACAACAACGTCGACAACGGTATTACCTCGCCTGTTGTCAAGACAACTTCAGTTGTCGTCTCCGATGGTCGACTGTACAGCCTGGAGCTGACGAGCCCGAACTTCAACGCCATCCGGGAAAATGTTACTTCGGACGTGATCCATATTCCGACCGATCCGAACACGCTGCCCGATGACGACGAAATCCCGAATCCACGTGGCGCCTACAGCCTGACCATCAGCGTGGTTGCCACGGACCGTCAAGGCGCCCCGGTGCTTCCCGGCACGGCGATCCGGTTTGGCTTGATCGATGAGCCTGTGGGTGCCTTCAATGCCGGCACGTTCGCCAACCAGTTCATTCATTCCGGCACAGATGGCAATCCGCTGGAAGGCGGCAATATCTTCACCTCGCTCAGCGCAGACTTCATTCGCGCAAACGGCAACGGCCTCGGGCCGGGTGACGCCTTGCTCCTGCTGGGCAAGTCGGTCGACGGCAACTCGGATCTCGAGAGTGCCGTTACGGTGCAGGCCGTGAACAGCGACACCAGCCTTACCGTCACGCCGGTGTTCAATCTCAACAACACCACGGGCGTTAGCGTGAACAATGGCCCGGTGCTGCCGTATTTGGCGGGCCGCGCACAGCACGCCAACATCACCGCGGCGGCAGTTACCAATAGCTTGGGAATGGCGAGCACGACGCTTAACTATCCCGTCAGCTATCTCGGCCATATCGCAGCCATTTGGGCGCAGGGCGACGGAATTGACCCGCTCACCAATAATTCCAAGCGCGTGTCCGATGTGGGTACCTTGGTATACCCGGGCATCGCCCCGGGCGTGCTCACGGCGAATCCGAACCCGATCTACGGCAACACGACCCAGGACGTGCATGTTTGCCTCGCGGACTACCGTCTGGCGCCGATTACTGGCGTGCGCGTCGGCTTCAAGGTGAATGTCAGTTCGGGTTCTGGTTCGGTCGATGGCAACGGTCCCAACGGCACGCTGGACGACGTCACCGGGCTCGACGGTTGCGTGATCGCTCACGTGACCACGACCGGCCTGGCGGGCAGCATCAATGGCGGCAACAGCGGCAACGTCCAGTTCACGGTTGGCAGCTCCACAGCTACCGTAAACATCATCGTGAATCTTGCCGCGCTGCAGGCCAATCCGGGCTTCTTCACGCTGCCGTGCACTGGCTCCTGGAGCAAGGCCGTGGCCGTGGTGGCCCGCGATCAGCTCGGCAATCCGACGCCGAACCAGCCGATCGAGGTGACCTGCACCAATGCCACACCGAACCCGTCCAATGGCGTAACCGATGCCAATGGCACCTTCATCACCACGTTGACTGGCACATGGACGGCAGGAACCTCCGTCACAGGAAGCTGCACGTTCAAAGCCACTGGCACGACAAGCACGGCAATCATCAACTTCGCCGGAACTTCCGGCGTGAGCCCGCCGCCGCTGGCGTGCCCGTAAGTAGATTGACCGGTTGAAAAAGCGGGGCCGCGAAAGCGGCCCCGTTTCGTTTCAGCGGCATGCTGTCCGCTGGTAGGATGCAGCGTCCGGATCGCCGCGAGGAGTGCAACGTGTCCGTCTACCGAGTGGAACTCGCCCAGGCACGCACACTGTTTCGCGAAGGCGACGCCCCGACCACGGCATTCCTGATCGAGTCCGGCGAGATCGAGGTCAGCACCCAGCAACAGGGACAACGTCGCGTGCTAGGGGTGCTCGGCGCTGGCGATCTGTTGGGCGAAATGGCCGTCATCGACGACTCTCCGCGAACCGCCACCGCCACCGCGATCTCTGATTGTGTGTTGACGCCAATCGACCGCGCCCAGTTCGCCGAAAGACTCGCCACGGCCGATCCAGTGGTGCGCGCGCTGCTGATGAGTCAGCTGTCGCGCTATCGTGCAGCGCTGGTACAGCTATCCGATCAGCGTAGCGTGGCTCGACCCAAGCGGGCAGAAAAAGGCGGCGGTGCATCCGCCAGCCTGGCCCTGGACAAGATCCGTCTGGAAAGTCAGCTGCGCGAAGCATTGGATCGAAACGAGCTGGAAGTGCGCCTGCAACCGATCCTGGATATCGCCACGCATCGCATCGCCGGCTACGAGGCGCTGACCCGCTGGACACATCCTGAGCGAGGTCCCATCTCGCCGGCCGAATTCATCGCGTTGGCGGAAGAGACATCCCTGATAGTGCCCGTAGGCGACTACGTACTGCGTGAAGTATGCGCTGCGCTACGCACCATCGCGCAGTCCGGCGCGAACCGCTTCATCGCCCTCAATGTATCGGGCCGGCAACTGGCCGAGGACGGTTTCATTGACCGCGTGCTGGCGCAGTTGAGCGGGCACAACGCCAATGTGAAGCAACTGAAAATCGAAGTCACCGAGAGCCTGGTCCTGGACTACGACCAAGTTGCTGCCTTCATCGCGCACTGCCACACGGCAGGCATGCGCGTTGCGCTGGACGACTTCGGCACCGGCTATTCCAATCTCGGCCACCTGCACAAGCTGCGCTTCGACACGATAAAGCTGGACCAGGGTTTCATTCGGCAAATGGACGATCCCCGCTGCCTGGCGATCGTGCGCGCCATCGCCGGCATGGCGCAGTCCCTCGGCTGCGACATGGTGGCTGAGGGCGTAGAGACGCAGGAGCAGCTATTGCAGCTGCGGGCACTCGGTTGCCAATACGCTCAAGGCTGGCTGGTCGGCAAGCCCGTGGTGATCGACGAGGCGCTCGCTTTGGCCTGAGCACCGCCGTTGATCCGCTCGGAAGGTTCTGGGCAGCGATTGTAGGACGCGCCACTTTTTCGGGCGGCGGCCGAAAGCCGGACTTTCGGCCGGTGCACTGCTACGCGGCTTGCCGCAAACTTTTCTGCCCGGCCGTGGTCGAAGCGGCCGCATCATTGCCAAATTCCGGACAATTGCCCGATGGACACACCCGCCACAGCCACCGCCAACGAGGCGCTGGCAACAGCCTTTCGCGAGCTTCGCGATGACCTTTCGCAGCGAATCATCGGCCAGGCCGCGCTGATCGAACGCTTGCTGATCGCACTGTTGGCCGACGGGCACCTGCTGGTTGAGGGCGCCCCGGGCCTCGCCAAGACAACCGCCGTCAAGGAACTTGCCGCGCGCATCGAGGCGGACTTCCACCGCATCCAGTTCACTCCCGACCTGTTGCCCGCCGACCTGACCGGAACTGAGATCTATCGCCCGCAGGAAGCGCGCTTTGAATTCCAGCGCGGCCCGATCTTCCACAATCTCGTGCTGGCCGACGAAGTGAACCGCGCTCCAGCCAAGGTGCAGTCGGCCCTGCTCGAGGCGATGGGCGAGCATCAGGTCACCATCGGTCGCACTACCTACGCACTGCCGCCGCTGTTTCTGGTCATGGCGACCCAGAACCCAATCGAACAGGAAGGCACCTATCCACTGCCCGAAGCTCAGCTCGATCGCTTCCTGATGCACGTGCGCATCGGTTATCCCGATGCATCGGCCGAGGCGGCGATCCTGCGCCTGGCCCGTGACCGTTCGCGCGCGGAACTCGCGCACACGCAATCCGACCAACGCCGCATCAGCCAGACGCAGATCTTCGCGGCGCGCGAAGCGGTGCTGTCCTTGCACCTGGCGCCGGCTTTGGAGGAATACCTGGTCCAGCTCGTGCTGGCCACGCGCAATCCGGGCGCTTATGGCGCGGAACCGAAACGCTGGATCGCCTGGGGCGCCAGTCCGCGCGGCACGATCGCCCTGGACCGCTGCGCGCGAGCGCGAGCGTGGCTGGAAGGCCGCGACTACGTGCTGCCGGAAGACGTGCACGCCGTTGCCACCGACGTGCTGCGTCATCGCGTCCTGCTTTCCTACGAGGCCGAGGCCGAAGGAATCACGTCCGATCAGGTCATTGCTGCTCTGCTTGCGCGCGTGCCGCTGCCCTGAGTAGTCGCGCGTGCCGATTCCAGAATCCAGCGCAGCACGCCCCGCAACGCCACCAGCAGGCGGGCCCGCAGACAAACCAGGCCGCGAAAGCGGCGAGAGCGCCGTTGCCGTGACTCTGGCGCCGCTGCTGGCGCAGCGTTTTGCCGCACGGGCGCTGGAACTGCCCGGCGCGCGACGCGTTGCCGGCGCGCATGCTGGCCCCCACACATCCCGGTTTCGCGGGCGCGGCGTGGACTACCTGGAGTCGCGCACTTATCACCCCGGTGACGACATTCGCAACATGGACTGGCGCGTTACCGCACGCAGCGGCCGACCACACACCAAGCTGTTCCAGGAAGAACGTGAGCGCAGCGTATTGCTGTTGCTCGACCATGCCGCTTCGATGCGCTTCGGCACGCGCCGCTGTTTCAAGTCCGTGCAGGCGGCGCAGGCTGCTGCCTTGCTGGCTTGGGCCGCTACGCGGGGTGGCGATCGCATCGGCGCAGTGGCTTTCGGCAGCGGGCTCGATGCCGAAATCCGACCTGGCGGTGGACCGCGGGGCGTGCTGCACTGCCTGCGTGCACTCACTCAGTGGGATGCCGCCGCGCGTACACAAACGACGAGCAGCGAGTTGTCCGGCGCACTGGAACGCACGCGTCGACTCGCTCGTCCAGGCAGTTTCACCGTGGTCCTCACCGATGGTTTCAGCGCCGACGAGGCCATTGCCGCGCCGCTGGCGAAACTCGCACAGCACGGGGATGTGGCGGTGATCCTCGTATCCGATCCATTGGAAATCGCTGCGCCGCCCCCTGGTCGCTATGCGGTGCTCGCCGATGGTGCGCGACGTCTGTTCGAATTCGCTGGGAGCGCTCGCGATCGCGAGTGGACGGATGCCTTCGCTTCGCGTCGGCAAGTGCTCGTAGCGACCTGCAAACGGCTTGGGGTGCCGCTGTTGCCGCTCTCGACGACTGACGAGCCAGCCCGTGTACTGGCCGGCTTGGTGCGCGCATTCGCGCCGCAACGGAGGGCGCGCTGATGGAAAGCCTGCAACTCCGAGACATTCATCTGCCCACGGCACCGGGCTTCTGGCCACCTGCCCCAGGGTGGTGGCTGCTCGCAGCGATCCTACTTGCCGTGTTGGTTGCCTCGATCTGGAAGCTGCGGCAGCAGCGCATCCGTCGCCAACGGCACCGCCAGATATTGGCAGAGTTGCAACGCGTGAGAGCCGCATGGACGAAGCACGCGAACACACAGCAATTCGCCGCCGACGTGTCAGCTTTTCTGCGTCGTCTTGCAAGAATGGGGCAGCCGGATAGCGTCGCGCTCGCGGGAGCGGCCTGGCTGGATCACCTGCGGCTGCATGGCGCCGAGTTCGATGCAGCAGCGCAGCGCGCGCTGTTGGAGGCACCTTATCGGCCCGGCGTACCCGTCGACGTCGACGCCCTGTATGCCCAGGCGGAGCGCCATGTGCAGCAAGTACTGCGAACGGAGCTGCGCGATGTTTGAATTCGCCTGGCCGTGGCTGTTCGCGACCTTGCCGCTACCCTGGCTGGTGGCGCGATTGCTGCCGCCGGCGCGACAAGGCGGCGCTGCCTTGCGTCTGCCGCATGCCCAGTTGTTCGGGGACGCCGATGCCGCTTCATCGAAAGCGCGCGCGGGACTTTTGCGCTTGTTGCCCTGGCTGGCATGGGTGCTGGTTGTCGCTGCCTGCGCACGTCCACAATGGATTGGCGAACCGATCGATCAGCAGCGCAGCGGACGAGATCTGCTGCTCGCCGTGGACGTGTCCGGCAGCATGAGCATTCCCGACATGGAGCTGGGCATGCATCAATCCACGCGCTTTCAAGCCGTGCAGGCCATCCTCGGCGACTTTATCGACCGTCGCGGCGGCGATCGTCTCGGCCTGGTGCTGTTCGGTTCGCGTGCCTACCTGCTCACGCCGCTGACCTTCGACACCAAAACCGTGCGCACTCAATTGCAGGAGGCCGCAGTGGGGCTTGCAGGTCGCGAGACGGCGATTGGCGATGCCATCGGCCTCGCAGTCAAGCGCCTGCGCGAAAGACCGGCCGAGCAGCGAGTTCTGGTCCTGCTCACCGATGGCGTGAATACGGCTGGCGAGCTCGACCCTCGCAAGGGCGCTGAACTCGCCAAAGCCAATGATTTGCGCATCTATACCATCGGCATAGGCGCCGAGCGGATGCAAGTTCAGGATTTCTTCGGCAGCCGCACCGTGAACCCTTCGGCGGAGCTCGACGCGGCCCTGCTCACACAGATTGCGCAATCCACCGGCGGAAAATTCTTCCGCGCACGGGACACCAAAGAGCTCGCCGGCATCTACGCCGAAATCGACAAGCTGGAACCGGCAGCGGCCCAGGGAGAGCGTTATCGCCCCGTAGACGAATGGTTCTGGTGGCCTTTGGCAGCAGCATTGATCCTGGCCCTGCTGGCAGCGATTGCGCCAACCTTCGCGTTCGCCGTGACAACGATGGCTGCCAGTGCACAGGCGCGGAAGCCGGCGAGCGCACACGGGCAAGCGCGCGTACGCGAGGCAGCATGATGACCGCGTTCGATGAGTTCCTTCACAACTTTCATTTCCTGCGACCTTGGTGGCTGCTTTCGTTGCTCGCGCTGCCATTGGTCTGGCGTTCGCTGGCGCGGGAAACGGGCGTTGCTCGTGCCTGGGCCAAGGCGGTGGATGCGCACCTGCTGCCGCATCTGCTCGTTGGTGCGCAGAGCAGTCTTGGTTGGCCGCGCACACTCGCCTGTGCGGCCCTCGCGGTTGCTGCAGTAGCACTCGCCGGTCCGGCGTGGGAACGACTGCCTGCGCCGCTGTACCGTAATTCCGCCGCGCACGTGATCGCGCTGGAACTGGCTCCTTCCATGCTTGCCGCCGATGTGAAGCCCGATCGGCTCAGTCGAGCGCGCTACAAGGTGCGCGATCTGCTGCAGCGTCTTGGTGACGGCCAGGTGGCGCTGCTTGCCTACGCTGGCGATGCGTTTGTGGTGGCGCCACTGACTCAGGACGTCAATACGGTCGAAGCGTTGATTGACGCACTCGATCCCGGCGCCATGCCGGTCCAAGGCAACGCCACAGCGACCGCGATCGAACGCGCTGTCGCGTTGATCGGTCAAGCCGGAGTACGCGGCGGCGATGTGCTGTTGATTGCCGACGGCGTCAGTGATGATGCCGAAGCGGCGGCCGCAGCTGCATTGCGTCAAGGTGTTCGCGTATCCGTGCTGGGTGTCGGCACGGGTCAGGGGGCGCCGGTGAGTTTGCCTGGAGGCGGGTTCCTCAAGGATGCAGCCGGCAACATCGTGGTGCCAAAGATGGAATCGGCCAAGCTGCAAACCGTGGCCCGTGCCGGCGGTGGCCGGTTCGCAGAGATCGGTGTCGATGCACGCGATCTTGATGTCTTGCTCGCAGCGACTGCGACGCCGGATGCCGCCAAGGTGATCGACGATGACGGCCACGCGCTGCGCGCGGACGCCTGGCGTGACCGCGGCCCCTGGTGCGCGCTCATACTGTTGCCGCTGGTGCTTGCCGGCTTTCGTCGCGGCTGGCTTGCGATGTTTGCGCTACTGGCCGTGCTTCCGTCGTCACCGGCGAGGGCATTGGGCTGGAACGACCTGTGGCAGCGCTCCGATCAGCAGGCCTGGGCCGCGCTGCAGGAGAAACAACCCAAGGCGGCGGCGCAGCTTGCGCGCGATCCGGCCCTGCGGGGTGCCGCCAACTACCGCGCCGAGGATTTCGCCAAGGCCGCCGACGATTTCGCGCTCGGCGGCGATGCCGATGCCGACTACAACCGTGGTAACGCACTGGCGAAAGCGCAGAAATACGATGAAGCACTGGCCGCCTACGATGCGGCCTTGGCGAAGCAGGCTGATCACGCCGACGCCAAGGCCAATCGCGATGCCGTGGCGGCCTGGCTCAAGCAGCAGAAGGAAAAGCAGCAACAACAGCAGCAACAGCAGCAACAGCAGGATCAGAATCAGCAAGGTGGTCAGCAGGGTTCACAGGGTCAGAAACAGCAAGGGCAGCAGGGCCAGCAAGGCGATCAGCAGCAAGACTCTTCGTCCCAGAAGAAACAAGACCAGGACGGCGCTGGCGACAAGCAGCAAGACAAATCCGGCGAGCAACAACAAGAGGGTAAGTCAGAAGCAAAGGACCATGCCGGACACGAAGCACAGTCCAAGGACTCCGCCGCCGGCGGCAAGCAGGATGACCCGCAGGCGCAACAGCAGCGCGAGGCAGCGCAGCGCGAGGCCATGGAGCGTGCGCTCAAACAAGCGCAGGCCGGCCAGGCGCAGCCACAAGCAGGCGACGCCGACAAGGACGGCAAGAAAACAGAGGCTTTGATGCCACAGGAAACCGAGCAGCAGCGCGAGCAGCGCCAGGCGATGGAGCAATGGCTGCAGCGCGTGCCGGATGACCCGGGTGGACTGTTGCGGCGCAAGTTTCAGCTCGAATACGAACGCCGCCAACGCGGTGGTGGTAACGGAGATCACTAGGCGATGTTCTTTTCGCGTTCCATGTTTGCGTTGGCGCTGTGCTTCTCGGCTTCGTTTGCCCAGGCGGGCGAGGTGCGCGCGCGCCTCGATCGCGACACCGTTCATATGGGTGAGACGGTCACGCTCAATGTTGAAGCCGAAGGTAGCGGCGGCGACACGCCCGATTTCAGCGCGCTCGACGCGGACTTCATGCAACTGGGCACGTCCAGCTCGAGCTCGATCAACATGATTGACGGCAGAACCAGTGCGAAACAACTTTGGGCGGTCGGGCTGCAGCCCAAGCACGAGGGACGCATCACCATTGCGCCGGTAGCGCTGGGCAGCGCACGCAGCGAGGCGCTGGTGCTCACCGTTCTGCCGGCGCAGGCCGCGTCCGTCGACCACGCGGGCGATGAAGTGTTCATGGAGGTGAGTGCCGAGCCGAAAGCGCCGTACGTGCAACAGCAGGTGCGCGTCACGGTGGCCCTGTATTTTTCGGTCAATCTCGCCGCCGGAAACCTCGATGATCCGCATGCCGAAGGCGCGGTGGTGCAGAAGCTCGGGCAGGATCGCAACTATCGTGCGCAACGCGGCGAGCGTGTCTATCAAGTGATCGAACGTCACTACGCGTTGATTCCGGAGAAAAGTGGCTCGCTGGTTCTGCCTGCGCTGAATTTTCGCGGCCGTGCGATCGGCAACGATCCGGCGGCGCAGTTCTTTGGTCGCGGACGCGAAATCGCCACGCGCTCGGATGGCATAACCCTCGACGTCAGGCCGCGTCCGTCCACAGCGGCGGCGGGCCCGTGGTTGCCGGCGCAGAAGCTCGACTACGCTGTGCAGGGCCCGCCTGCCGGTACCAGCGCACGGGTAGGCGAACCGGTGACCTTTACGCTGAGCCTGCAGGCACAGGGGCTCGGATTCGAACAGCTGCCGGAAATCACGTTGCCGCAGATCGAAGGCGCAGAGATTTACCCCGACAAGCCGGTCACGCGCACGCGCGATGACGGCACCTGGCTATTCGGCGAAAGCGAGCGCAAGTTCGCCATCGTGCCCACGCGCGCGGGGACATTACGCATCCCTGCCTTGGCGCAGGCCTGGTGGGACGTCCAGCACGATCGCGTGGCAAACGTGCAGATCGCTGCGCAGGAAATCGAAGTGCTGCCGGCCGCGATCGCGAATGCGCCGCCTTCGACACCCGCTGCCCCGGAGAATGTTCCCTCCACGCAGAGTGCGGTTGGCGCGCCGGCGTCGCCGCCGGTGAGCGCCGCAGGCGTGTCAGATGGCGGTCAGTCGAGCGCGCTGCGCAGCTGGCGCATATTGGCATTCGGTGCGATCGGCTTGTGGCTGCTGACACTGGCGACATGGTGGTGGACTTCGCAGGGCCGTCGGCACTCGCCAACCGCAACAACCTCGCGCGACGTGAAGGCAGGACTGAGCGTGCGCGTGGCGCGGGCCGCATTCGTGCGCGCCTGCGAAACGCACGATGCTGCTGCGGTGGCGCGCAACCTCATCGCTTGGGCCAGCGCCGAAGGCAGGAGTGCCGCGACAACAGGCGCACTGGCGGCCCAGCTTGAACTCTCGCACCAGCGCGAAGCGATTGCTGCGCTGGAACGCGCGCGTTTTGCACACGGCGACATTGGCGATGCCTGTCGCAACATGGCCAAAGCTTTCGTCGATGGCTTCGTGTGGCGCCGCACTGAGGTTACGGCAACGTCGGAAACCGTACTCCCGCGTCTGTATCCTCAGTGAGACGAGGTCAGACCTTCAAATCTTTTCTTAATGACCGTCCGTTCAATTCGTGACCGCTTTCACGCCCGTCATGCGTCTGTAAGGCTTTGACGTGACCCAGTGGTCAGACACAGGCCACGCCAGCCACTAGGATTCCGGCCGATGAAATAGTTCCTCCGGCCGCTGGCGGAGCAAACTTTCACGGAGAGGCAGGAAGGGCAGGGTGCCCAGGTCAGGGAAGGCTCGCGGGCCCGATGCGTCCCCCTGTCGCATCGGGCCCGCTGTCGTTTGGGCTCCTCGTCTTCGCCTTTGTGGGGCGTTCAAAGCCATCGTGTAGACTCCGCCGTTCGTGCGGACGTGCACCTGAGTGCCCGACCCGCCTGGGTCGGCCATCCTGGTTTGGCCCATCTCCAGGATCCAGACCATGAGCCACGCCGTGCCCCAAGTCCCGACCGCCGGCATGCCATTGCATGTGCGCGTGCTGATTGGCTTTGCCGTGGGCATCCTGCTCGGCTCGCTGGCCTACCAGTTCAGCCATCAAACCAGCTTCCTTGCCGGCGTTCTGGGAACAGACGCTATCCAGCACCTCGAGCCGATCATCGGCGGCATCATCGACTACTTCGCTGCGCCGGCCGGCCAGTTGTTCCTCAATCTGCTGTTCATGCTGGTGTTGCCGTTGATGTTCAGCGCGCTGATCCTCGGTATCGCCGAGATTGGCGATATCGCTGCGCTGGGCCGCATCGGCTGGCGCACGCTGCTCTACACCGCTGTCGTCACCAGCGTGGCGATCTGCATCGGTCTGGCTGTGGTGAACCTGATCCAGCCCGGTCGCGGTATGGATCCCGACCTGTTGCACAGCGTGGTCGCTGCCGGTTCCGAGAAGGCCAAGGCGATCGCTGATGCGCATCCCAGTCTGTCGGTCGTGCAGATGCTGCTGGGCATCGTGCCCAAGAACGTGGTGAAGGCGGCGGCGGACGGTGAGCTTCTTGCCGTCATGTTTTTCGCCATCATGCTGGGAGTAGCGTTGGTGCTGACGCCGACCCCGGCAACGGCTGCCTTCAAGCAGGCCGTGCAGGGGCTCAACGAACTGGTGATGAAGCTCATCGGCTTGGTGATCCGCCTTACGCCGTATGCCGTCGCCTGTCTGATGTTCGCGTTGACCGCGCGCTTCGGCTGGGATCTGCTGCTGAAACTGGGTTGGTATGCCGGTTCGGTGTTGCTGGCCATAGGCCTGCACATGTTCGTAGTGCTGCCGCTTTGGGTGCGTTTCATGGGTGGCATGAGCCCATTGCAGTTCTTCCGCGGTGGCGAAGAGGCGATCCTCACGGCGTTCTCCACGGCATCGAGCACCGGTACGTTGCCGACCACGCTCAAGTGCGCCGAGCAGAACATGCGTCTGCCGCCGAAGATTGCGCGTTTCGTGCTCACGGTAGGCGCCAGCGCCAATCATCACGGCACGGCCTTGTTCGAAGGCCTGACCACCCTGTTTCTGGCACAGTGCTTCGGCGTCGAGCTCTCTTTGGCGCAGCAGCTGGTGGTGCTCGGCCTGTGCATTCTCGGCTCGATCGGCACGGCCGGAGTGCCGGCCGGTTCGCTGCCGGTGATCGCCATGATCCTGGGTTACCTGCACGTGCCGCCGGAAGGCATTGCCCTCATCCTCGGCGTCGACCGCTTCCTCGACATGTGCCGCACCGCACTCAACGTGACGGGTGACCTGGCGACGGCGGTGGTGGTGGCGCGCCGGGAGGCCGCGTCGTCCGACGTTGCACCTGTCAGCGCATAGCTGCAGCCCCAGGCGGCGCGCCTAGAGGTAGTGCCGGTAGCTCCCGTCACTGCGGTGCGTGCGCATCCGCCGTCAGCGCAGTGCGCTTACGCGCGGCAATGGAGTGCGGGCGGCGTCAGCGATTCAGCTTCGGACGGCGGGGCGGCTGGGCCGCCCTGATTTGTCGAACGGCCGTGAGGGCATCCAACGACGGCAGGCGACTAGATCGTTGCAACTGCGGCACAATACCCTTGCTTCCACAGGGGTGAGCAATGATTGAGGGCGGCGAAGTTACCGAACTGCTCGAACGCTGGCGCGATGGCGATGCCACGGCGCTGGAGCGGCTCGTCCCCAAGCTGTACGACACATTGCGCGATATGGCCGCGCAGCGGCTGCGGCGCGAAGGGCTGCAGCAGACCCTGGAACCCACCGCCCTGGTTCACGAGGCCTTGCTGCGTTTGCTCGGTGGTGAGACCGACCCGCAAAACCGCGCGCATTTTCTCGCCCTTGCTGCCATGCACATGCGCTCGGTGCTGGTCGACCACGCGCGCGCCCGATTGGCGCACAAGCGCGGTGGCGAAGCGATCGTGGTGACATTGGGCGAAGCGGCCGCGCAGGAAGGTGCGCGCATCGAGCTGGATCTGCTGGCGCTCGACCAGGCCCTGTCGCAACTTTCGCGCGAGGACGGTCGCGTGGCGCGTGTTGTGGAGATGAGCTACTTCGCTGGCATGGAGCGCGATGAAATCGCCACTGTGATCGGCGTGTCCGTACCCACGGTGGACCGCGACCTGCGCTTTGCGCGGGCGTGGCTCAATCGGGCGTTGAGCTGATTCGGGCGCATGAGCCGGCGCTGTGCGGCGGCAGGCTCTTGCGCGAGTGCGTGCTGACGCACAGGGGCGATCCACATGACCTCCAGTCGCTTTGCTGAATTGAGGCAGCTGTTCGAGCAGGTCTGCGATCTGCCGCCGGACGAGCAGCGGGTCGCGCTGGCGCAGCTCAGCGACGACACCGCACTCAAGGCCGAAGTGGAGGCGCTGTTGGGCTCCGAGACACGCGGCCTGCGCCGTGCCGCCGTCCCGGTAGCCGCCTTGCTGGAGTCGATGCCGGAGACGGAGCTGGACGTCGGCGACCGTGTGGGCGCATGGAAACTCGTGCGCAAACTCGCGGTCGGCGGCATGGGAGCGGTCTATCTGGCCGATCGTGCGGACGGACATTTCCAGCAACAGGCGGCGGTCAAGCTACTGCGCGGATTTCCTTCCGGCGAAGCGCTGACGCGGCTCGCGGCCGAGCGGCAGATCCTGGCCAGCCTGCAGCATCCGCATATCGCGCGCTTGCTCGACGGCGGCGCTACGCCTACCGGCCAACCCTTCCTTGTGCTGGAGTACGTGGAGGGAAAGCCGATCGACCAATGGTGCCGAGAGCGGTCGTTGAATTTGTCGGCGCGCCTGCGGCTGTTCCGCAACGTCTGCCGTGCCGTCGCATTTGCGCACCAGCGACTGATCGTGCATTGCGATCTGAAGCCATCCAACGTTCTGGTGCGCTCCGATGGGGCTCCGGTGCTGTTGGATTTCGGCATTGCCCGTGCCCTGGAGCAATCACGCGAAGGCGCGCCGGAAGCGTTCTACACGCCGGGTTACGCCAGCCCCGAGCAGATTGCCGGTGCACCAGTCAGTGTCGCCAGCGACGTGTATTCGCTGGGACTGATCCTGTTCGAGCTCCTCACGGGACGACGCGCGCGGCTGGATGCCGAAGATGCGACCGTCACCAAGCTCGGCGCTGCAGCGGTGCGGCCCAGTGATCTTGCCGATCCTGCGCATTGTCCCTGGCGTCGTCGGCTGTCTGGTGATCTGGACGCCATCGTGTTGCACGCCACGGCGGATCGTCCCGCATTGCGCTACGCATCTGCCGATGCACTGGCCGAGGATGTGGAACGCTACCTCGATCTGCGGCCGGTGGCAGCACGCAAGCAGACCCTGGGATATCGCTACGGCAAGCTGTTGCGCCGGCGTTGGCCACTTTTCGCGGCGGGAGCGGCCATCTTTGTGCTCTCGACGTTGTTCGGTTGGCGCCTGATTGTGGCGCGTGATCGCGCGCTTGCAGCCGAGCGCGACGCGAAACAGCAAGCGGCGGCGGCGCAGCAAGTGACTGGATTCCTTGTCTCGGTGTTCCAGTTTGCCAACCCGGAGAACAATCCGGACCGTCGCGAGATCACGGCGCGAGAAGTACTCGACGAAGGCAGCAAACGCATCGCCGGAGAACTCGCACAGCAACCACGTGTGCGTGCGCAACTGAGCCATGTGCTCGGTCTTGCCTATCGTCAACTCGGGCGGCCGAAGCAGGCGATTGAACTCTTCACTACCGCGGCGCAGCTTTGGCGGAGCCCGGAGGTGAACGAGCCACTGCAGGCGGCCGAGTCGCTGTCGGAACTTGCCATAGCGCAGACCGGCCAGCATTCGGTTGATGCCGTTTCGACGGCGCAGCAGATGCTCGCCCTGCGTCAAGATCGGCTTGCTGCAGACGATCCGGACATGGCCGACAGCTGGAATACGTTGGGGGCAGCACTGGATGGCGCGTCGCGTTTCGATGAGGCCGAAACGATGTACCGGCGTGCGCTCGAGATTCGCACTCGCCACTTCGGGCCGCGTTCTCTTGCGGTCGCGATCACTCTGCATAACCTGGCGGCGCTGGAGCAACATCGCAGCGGGCCGGAGAAGGCGCTGCCGATCTTCGCCGAGGCGTTGGCGATAAAGCGCGAGCGCATCGGTACCGACCACCATCCCGAAGTGTTGAACACGCTCAAGAGCTATGCCAGTGCACTGTCGCAGGCGGGCCATGCCGAGGAGGCAGTGGCATTGCAGCGCAAGAACGTGGAGGCACAGCGTGCACTTGCTGGCGACGATAGCGAGAACGTGGCGCTCGCCTACAACGAGTTGGGCTCGGCGCTGCACGACGCTGGGCGGTTCCGGGAAGCGGCGAAAAACTATCTTGAGTCGATGCGTCTGTACGCGCCAATCATCGGTACAGAAAGCTCGCGCTACACGCAGCCACTCAACAATCTCGCCTCGGCCTATGACGACATGGGCGACTACGCCGCGGCGATCCCGCTGTTCCGCCAGTCACTGTCGATCCGACGCAAGGCATTGGGTGAAGATGATCCCGCTGTGGCACGCGCGCAGCAAAATCTTGCGCGAGTGCTCACACGCGCTGGGCAGCTGGATGAAGCAAAGGTGCTGCTGGAAACCGCACTTGCCGTGCGCGAGCGCAAACTCGGCCATATGCATCAGGAGACGGTCAAATCACTGCTGCTGCGCGCAGAATGGTTTCGCCGCCACGGCGATCCCAAAGAAGCCGAGGCGCAACTTGTCGCTGTCGCTGATGTCGTCGCGACCATGCCGCCGGCATATCGCGGACACCGTCAGCGCGAGCTGGCTCGGCTCGCGGCCGCAAGAGGCGAGTGGGCGACCGCCATCGAGGGTTTTTCCGAGGCGAGAAAGCTACTCGCTGAAGCCTGGGGCGCGAAACACCCGCTCGCCGCATCGGTGGGGCTGGAGCTTGCCGCCACGCAACTTGCCGCGGGGCAGCGTGGTGCCGCTCACGATCTGGTAGTGGCTATCGCCGATATCATCAGCGACGGCTTCGCGGATCCTGCACCCGAGCGCGCTCAGCTCAAGGCGCTGCAGTCTGCATTGGCCATTAGCCAATGACGTTCAGATGGAGCTGGACTCTTCGGACGTGACGGTCTGCACCATCGCGCTGGCTTCAGCGCGCACTCGGCGGCTCGGGTGGCTTTGCGCAAGTCGTCGCAGAAGTCCCTGCGTGGTCGAGTTGCCCAGGGCCCCAGCAAAACGACACAGGCCAGCGCGGGCATCATTGCCTTTGCCAACGATGCTTGCGACCTGGCCAGTGGCCAGGTCGAAATCGTGCTGGTCATTCAAGGTCTGCTCGGGATTGTTGACCAGGATATTGAGCGAGATGGAGAGGGCGGTCGGCGGGCCCTGGGTATGCGCGTCAAGGAATTCGCGGTAGTACATGACTTTTCCAATGGGCAGGCTGGTGTGTTCGAGAAAGCGAATCTCCACTTTCTCGCCAAGCTCCAGATTGCGGCTATTGGTCACGCATTCGTAGATGTCGGTCTCTTTCCAGCACAGTGGGATCCGAAGCTTGGAATTCACGTGACTTGAAGTCGCGGC